>Ga0207641_10000168_pt1 | contig 92126 bp, 97 predicted proteins | sample KBSSwiS62_FD_184306 | JGI IMG/M metagenome (GOLD analysis project Ga0207641, IMG submission 184306) | Switchgrass rhizosphere microbial communities from Kellogg Biological Station, Michigan, USA - KBS Switchgrass S6-2 (SPAdes) (version 2) | ecosystem: Host-associated > Plants > Roots >...
CCCACAGATCCCGCGCAACAATGGAGATAGGTATTGTGTCCCTGTATCCTTCGAGCCCTCTCCCCGCTTGCGGGGAGAGGGTTGGGTGAGGGGACGGCTGGGCTTCGCCGCGCGACCGGACAGTGGATCGAGGATCCTGGCTGAACCTGCGCAGAGGACGCGATCGCCTGCGCCACCCCTCACCCCAACCCTCTCCCCGCTTGCGGGGAGAGGGGGCGGACCTGGGAGGGTTTGGCGGACACGAGGCCTCTCCCCACAGATCCCGCGCAACAATGGAGATAGGTATCATCGAGCCCCCTCCCCGCTTGCGGGAAGAGGGTTGGGTGAGGGGACGGCTGGGCTTCGCCGCGCGACCGGACTGTGGAGCGAGGATCCTGGCTGAACCTGCGCAGAGGACGCGATCGCCAGCGCCACCCCTCACCCCACCCTCTCCCCGCTCGCGGGGAGAGGGGGCGGACCTGGGAGGGTTTGGCGGACACGAGGCCTATCCCCACAGATCCCGCGCAACAATGGAGATGGGTATCGTGTCCCTGTATCTTCGAGCCCTCTCCCCGCTCGGGGAGAGGGTTGGGTGAGGGGACGGCTGGGCTTCGCCGCGCGAGCGGACAGTGGAGCGAGGATCCTGGCTGAACCTCCGCAGAGGACGCGATCGCCAGCGCCACCCCTCACCCCAACCCTCTCCCCGCTCGCGGGGAGAGGGGGCGGACCTGGGAGGGTTTGGCGGACACAAAGCCTATCCCCACAGATCCCGCGCAACAATGGAGATAGGTATCATCGAGCCCTCTCCCCGCTCGCGGGGAGAGGGTTGGGTGAGGGGACGGCTGGGCTTCGCCGCGCGACCGGACAGTGGAGCGAGGATCCTGGCTGAACCTCCGCAGAGGACCCGATCGCCTGCGCCACCCCTCACCCCAACCCTCTCCCCGCTCGCGGGGAGAGGGGGCGGACCTGGGAGGGTTTGGCGGACATGAAGCCTATCCCCACAGATCCCGCGCAACAATGGAGATAGGTATCTCCGAGCCCTCTCCCCGCTCGCGGGGAGAGGGTTGGGTGAGGGGACGGCTGGGCTTCGCCGCGCGACCGGACAGTGGAGCGAGGATCCTGGCTGAACCTGTGCAGAGGACGCGATCGCCAGCGCCACCCCTCACCCTACCCTCTCTCCGCAAGCGGGGAGAGGGGGCGGACCTGGGAGGGCGGCGCCCGCCGTCGCCTCAGCGCGCCGCGAGCCGGGTGCTGTCGGCGAAATAGTCGTCGATGGCGGCCGCGACGCCATCGATCAGGTCGGCGCGCTGCTGCGGATCGCGCAGGCGCTGCTCGTCCTGGGGGCTGGAGAGGAAGCCCATCTCCAGCAGAACCGCCGGCACGTCGGGAGCGAGCAGGACCATGAAGCCGGCGCTGCGGTGGCTGCGGCGCAGCAGCGGCGCGTGGCCGTCGAGATCGCCGACCAGGGTCTCGGCGAAGGTGGCCGAGCGGTTCTTGGTGGCCCGCTGGGTGAGGTCGAAGAGGATGTCGCTGACGCCGGGATCGGAGGTCAGGCTGGCGCGCATGAACCAGTCGTCGGCCTTCACGAAGCGGGTCGCGCGGGCGAAGGCCTTGTCGGACAGGGTGTAGACACTGGCCCCGCGCAGGCCGGGCTCGGCCGCCGAATCGGAATGCAGCGAGATGAACAGGTCGGCGTCGGCGCGCTGGGCGACGCGCACCCGGTCCTCCAGCGGCACATAGACGTCAGCCTCGCGGGTCATCACCACCTTGTAGCGGCCGGTGCGCTCCAGGCGGGCCTTCAGCGCCACGGCCGTCGCCAGATTGACGTCCTTCTCCAGGCCGAGCGCGCCGCGCGCGCCGGGATCGTGGCCGCCATGGCCGGCGTCGATCACCACCACCTTCTTCAGCGGCAGGGGCGCGCGCAGCTTCACGGCCGGGCCGGCCGCGGCGGCCCGGGCCAGGCCCGCCCCGCCGGCGTCGATCGGCCCCACGTCGAGCACGTAGCGGTAGTGGTCGACCCCGTCGGCTGGCGGCAGCAGGAAGCGGCGCTTGACCTGCCCGTCGGCGGAAAGATCGATGCGCAGCCGCGCCCCGCCGCGGGTCTGGTCGGCGACCCAGGCCTTGACCAGGCCGACGCCAGCGCCCTGCGCGCCCTCGGTCGAGGCGCCCTGCAGCACCAGCACGACGCGCCGGTCGCCGGCGCCGTCGGCGATCACCTTGCCGGTGACCGCATGGTCGAGATCGACGACAATTCGCGTCTGGGCGGCGTCGCCCCCGAGGCGGACCTTGAGCAGGCCGGCGCTGACGGTGGCGGCCTGCGAGGCGGCGACCGCGGCGAGGCCCAGCACCGCGGCGACGGCGATCAGCAGACCGCGTCCTCTTCCGCCCACGATTGGCCTCATGCGCCACGACATCGCCGCAAACCTATTCCGGTCGCAGATGGATAGAAGACATCATTTAGCCGCAGGAACCTAGCCAAGCGGTTAACAAGACCTTTCCGTCCTGCATCGCTTTCGCCTTTCCGCCCGGTCCTTTGTCGGAACGCTTCCAATTTTCGGCTCAGTGTTGCACAGTCCGCCCGCGTGACATGCTGCCCCGGCTCCGAGCAGGGCGCGGCCACGCGAATAGCCAGCGTCGGCGCACGACCTTCGGTCACGACGCATCCTCCGTTCCGCGCCTGTTTCAGGCGCGCCAGGGAACACACCTGATGAGCTGCGCAGCTCAAGCCTTCGTCGGCCTAAACGCCGCCCGGGACGCTAAATTCAGCGTCGTCCGCGGCTCAGCGCGCGCTCGTCCCACAAGCCGGCTGCGCGGGGCTGCAACGCCCACCGCGCGCCGTGGAGATTCAGTTTATGACAAAGACGATGTTGATCGACGCTGCCCACGCGGAAGAAACGCGTGTGGTGGTGGTCGACGGGACCCGCGTTGAAGATTTCGATTTCGAAAGCCAGAACAGAAAGCAGCTCCGGGGCAATATCTATCTCGCCAAGGTGACGCGGGTCGAGCCGTCGCTGCAGGCCGCCTTCATCGAATACGGCGGCAACCGGCACGGCTTCCTGGCCTTCAACGAAATCCACCCGGACTACTACCAGATCCCGCTTGCCGACCGCGAAGCCCTGCTGCGCGAAGAGGCCGAGGACGACGACGACCATGAGCCGCGCGGCCGCGCGGCGCATGCCGACGACGACGACGACGACGAGGCCCACGCCGTCTCCGAGGACGACGACGACGTCATGGAGGAAGAGGTCGCCCGGCGTCGCCGGCGGCTGATGCGCAAGTACAAGATCCAGGAAGTGATCCGCCGCCGGCAGATCATGCTGGTGCAGGTCGTCAAGGAAGAGCGCGGCAACAAGGGCGCGGCGCTCACCACCTACCTCTCGCTCGCCGGCCGCTACGGCGTGCTGATGCCGAACACCGCCCGCGGCGGCGGCATCAGCCGCAAGATCACCGCGGTCACCGACCGCAAGCGGCTGAAGACCGTCGTCCAGAGCCTCGAGGTGCCGCAGGGCATGGGGCTGATCGTCCGCACCGCCGGCGCCAAGCGCACCAAGGCGGAGATCAAGCGCGACTACGAATACCTGCTGCGGCTGTGGGAGAACATCCGCGAGACCACCCTGCACTCGATCGCGCCGGCGCTGATCTACGAGGAGGAAGACCTCGTCAAGCGGGCGATCCGCGACCTCTACGACAAGGACATCGACAACGTCTTCGTCGAGGGCGACGCCGGCTTCCGGGAAGCGCGCGACTTCATGCGCATGCTGATGCCGAGCCAGGCCAAGAAGGTGCAGCTGTACCGCGAGGCCACGCCGCTCTTCGTCAAGCACAAGGTGGAAGACCACCTGTCGCAGATCTATTCGCCCGTCGTGCCGCTGCGCTCCGGCGGCTACCTGGTGATCAACCAGACCGAGGCGCTGGTCGCCGTCGACGTGAACTCCGGCCGCTCCACCCGCGAGCGCAACATCGAAGCCACGGCGCTGAAGACCAACATGGAGGCCGCCGAAGAAGCGGCCCGCCAGCTGCGCCTGCGCGATCTCGCCGGCCTGATCGTCATCGACTTCATCGACATGGATGAGGCGAAGAACAACCGGGCCGTCGAAAAGAAGCTGAAGGACTGCCTGAAGGACGATCGCGCCCGGGTGCAGATGGGCAAGATCAGCCCGTTCGGCCTGATGGAGATCAGCCGCCAGCGCCGCCGCACCGGCGTGCTGGAAGGCACCACCCACGTCTGCGAACATTGCGCCGGCACCGGCCGGGTGCGCTCGGTGGAGTCGAGCGCGCTCGCCGCCCTGCGGTCGATGGAGATCGAGGCGCTGAAGGGCGGCGGCGAAGCCACCCTCACCGCCCCGCGCGCCGTCGGCCTCTACATCCTGAACGAGAAGCGCGCCCACCTCGCCCGGCTGCACCAGAGCTTCGGCCTCTACGTGACCATCGTCATCGATGACGAGATGGCGCATGCCGACTGCCTGATCGAGCGCACTGCGACCGAGACCCGCGCCGAGCACGCCGCGCCGATCGTCGCCGCGGCCACGGCGGTTTCCGCCCTGGAAGACGCCTATGACGACGAGGCGGACTTCGACGACGAAGAGGACGAGGACGAAGACGACGTCGAGGTCGAGGTCGAGGAGGAAGACGAGGACCGCGAGGACCGCGTCGACGCCGAGGCTCGCCCGCACGCGGAGCGCGGAGCGCCGCGTCCGCAGGGCGACGACGCCCGCGACGGCGAAGGCGGGCGCCGCGGCCGGCGTCGGCGTCGGCGTCGCCACGGCGAGGAGGGCCGCGACGTCCGCGAAGAGCGTGCGCAGGCTCCGGTCGACGCCCAACAGGACGACGAGGACGGCTTCGGCAGCCGGCGTCGCCGCCGCGGCCGCAGGGGCGGCCGACGGATGCGCGACGACGGGCGTCCGCAGGACGTCTACGCCTGGACGCGTCCGTGGGTGCCCTATGGCGAGGACCCGTTCGTCTGGTTCGATCCGGCCGAGGACCTGAAGCGCGCCGCCGCCCCCGCGCCAGCCAACGACGCGCGGCCGCCGCGCGCCGAGCCCGCCCCGCGGGCGGTCGCGGCCGAAGCGATCCAGGCGCCGGCCCCGGCGATCGCCCAGCTCGGATCGGTTTCCTCCGCAGCCGACGACGAGCACGAGATCTGGGTCGAACTGCCCGCCCTCGAAGAGAAGCCGAAGCGCGCCCGCCGCAGCCGCAGTCGCCGCGGCGAAGGCGTCGCCGAACCGGCGGCGATGGACGCGGTCGCGGAAGCCCTGCCGCAGCCCGAGGCCGAGCCCGCCGGGCCGGAACCGGTCGCGGCCGAAAGCGACGCCCCGCCCGCCAAGACGCCGCGCAGCCGCAGCCGCGGCCGCAAGGCTGCGCCCGCGGTCGAAGCCGCCGCCTTCGAGCCCGCGCCGCCCGAGACGGCTTTCGAGGCTCCGGTCGCCGAAACGCCGGCGCCCCAGGCTGAATCGGCGGCGCCTAAACCGGCGATGTCGGCGCCTGCGATGCTCGAGCCCGCGATGGCCGAGCCGGCGCCGGTCGCGCGCGAACCGGATCCGGCCGAGATCACCGCACCGCCGCCGGCCCCGCGCCGCGGTTGGTGGCGTCGCGGCTAACCGACCAGGCTGCTCCGGCCCGGGTGTTTCACCTGGGCCGGAATGGCTCTAGAGTTTCATCGGCTTTCGGGGGACGGCTACAGAGAGTTGCGCATGGTCGCCCCCGCCCGATCCGTCTCCCGCCTGATTCTCGCGGCGCTGCTGACAGCGACCCTGGCCATCCGCCCCGGCGTCGCCGCCGCGCAGGACGACCGCGAGACGCTGATCCGCGACACCGAAATCGAAGAGATCCTGCACAAGGACGCCGACCCGATCCTCAGGGCGGCCGGCATCACGCCCTCGACGGTCCAGATCGCCCTCATCGGCTCCAAGGAGCTGAACGCCTTCGCCGCCCCGGGGGTGATGGGGATCAACACCGGCCTGATCCTGCAGACCAAGAACCCCAACCAGCTGCAAGGCGTGATGGCCCACGAGACCGGCCACCTGGCCGCCGGTCACAGCTTCCGCTCGGGCGAGATGAACCGCGCCGGCATGCGTCCCTTCCTGCTGACCATGGGCCTGGGCGTGCTGGCGGCGCTCGCCGGGTCCGGCGACGCGGCCGTGGGGCTGATGGGCAGCGCCGGCTACTTCGGCACGCTCGGGGCCATCGGCTACAGTCGCGAGCAGGAATCCCGCGCCGACCAGGCCGGCGCCACCCTGCTGGAGAAGGCCGGCCTGTCGGGCCGGGGCCTCGCCGACTTCTTCGACAACTTCCGCTACCAGGAGGTGTTCGACGAGGCGCGCCGCTATAAATACTTCCGCGACCACCCGCTGTCGTCCGACCGGATCGACGCGCTGAAGACCCGCGTCGAGCACCTGCCTCACTACAACGAGATCGACAGCCCCGAGGCCCTGGCCGAGCACGCCATCATGACGGCCAAGCTCGACGCCTTCCTCAATCCGCAGACGGCGATCGTCAAATACTCCGAAACCGACCGCAGCTATCCGAGCCGCTATGCCCGCGCCATCGCCTATTACCAGATGAAGGAGCCGGACAAGGCTCTGAAGCTTATCGACGCCCTGCTGCAGGAGCAGCCGAACAACCCCTACCTCTGGGAGTTGAAGGGCCAGATCCTGTTCGAGTTCAGCCGCGCCCCCGAGGCGGAGGCGCCGCAACGCCGCTCGGTGCAGCTCAAGCCGGACGCGCCGCTGCTGCACGTCAACCTCGGCCAGACGCTGATCGCGCTCGACGACAACGCCAAGGTCGACGAAGGCATCGCCGAGCTGAAGAAGGCGCTGACCGAGGAAAATGACAACGCCGAGGCCTGGCGGCTGCTGGCCCAGGGCTACGACAAGCGCGGCAAGGACGGGCTCGCCCGGCTGGCGACGGCGGAATACGAGTTCAACATCGGCGACATGACCCAGGCGCGCATCTTCGCCATGCGCGCCCGCGAGAAGCTGCCGAAGAACACCCCCGACTGGCGGCGCGCCACCGATATCGTGCTGGTCTCCAAGCCCAGCAAGGACGACCTCCAGGAGCTGGCGCGCGAAGGCGCCATTTCGCAGGCGCAGGTGCGCTGACCTGCGGAAGGGGGCTTGCAGGCTGGCCATCCGGCCAAGCACGGCCTATCTCAGTCCTATGAAGATCGCCCTCGGCGCCGCGCTGGCGCTCACCGCCGCCCTGGCCCTCGCCGGCTGCCGCAAGACCAACGACGATGCCTTCGGCCAGCGCGTGCACGCCTATCTGATGGAGCACCCGGAGGTGATCCGCGAGGCGGCCGACAAGCTGCAGGAGAAGGATCGGGCCGCCCTGGCCAAGGCCTCCACCGACGCGCTCGGCAAGTACCGCAGCCAGCTCGAGCGCGATCCGCGCGACTTCGTCGCCAATCCCGACGGCAAGCTCACCGTGGTCGAGTTCTTCGATTACCGCTGCAGCTACTGCAAGCTGGCGGCCCCCCAGGTGCTCCAGCTGATCAAGGACAACCCCGACGTCCGCTTCGTGTTCAAGGAGTTTCCGATCTTCGGAGACGTCTCCGACACCGCGGCCAAGCTCGCGCTCACCCCGCAGGTCAAGGCCAGGGGGCTGCAGGTCTATCAGGGCTGGATGGGCGAGAAGGCGCTGACCGAGGCGGCGCTCGACCGCCACCTGCAGGCCGCCGGCGTCGACCCTACCGCCGCCCACAAGGCGGCCGACGACCCGGCCATTGCGCGCCAGATCCTCGACACCCGCGCCCTGGCCAGCGGGCTGAACCTGCAGGGCACGCCGGCCTTCATCATCGGCGACACCCTCGTCGCAGGCGCCGACCTGCCTGCGGTCCGCGCCGCCATCACCGTCGCCAAGGCCGGGAAGCTGAAGACCACCAGCTGACCGCCTCCCCTCACAAGAAGGCGCGCGGATGCCGCACGGCGACAGCCTTATCCTCACCCTGGTCGCCGCCTTCGTGCTGGCCTTCCTGTTCGGCCTCGCCGCGCTGCGGCTGAAGCTTTCGCCGCTGGTCGGCTACCTGGTCGCCGGGGTCGCCGTCGGACCCTTCACGCCGGGCGTCCTGGCCGACAGCCATCTGGCGGCCCAGCTGGCCGAGATCGGCGTCATCCTGCTGATGTTCGGCGTCGGCCTGCACTTCTCGCCGAAGGACCTCATCGCCGTGCGCCGCTCCGCGGTGCCGGGCGCCCTGATCCAGATCGGCCTCGGGACGGGCCTGGGCTGGGGACTGGGGCGCATGATCGGCCTGGCCGACGGCGAGGCCCTGCTGCTCGGCTTCGCCCTCGGCATCGCCTCCAGCGTCGTGGTCCTGCGCACCCTGGAGGAGCGGCACGAGCTGAAGACCGACGCCGGCCGCGTGGCGATCGGCTGGCTGGTGGTGCAGGACCTGGTGGCGGTGGTGGCGCTGGTGCTGCTGCCGCTGGTCGCCGGCGGCCATCACGCCGACCTCGCCACCTCCGCCGGCCTGATCGGCTGGCGGCTGCTGCTGATCGCCCTGTTCATCGGGCTGATGTTCGTCGTCGGCGGGCGCGTGCTGCCGTGGCTGCTCGTCGGCCTGGCCCACACCCGCTCGCGCGAGCTCTTCACCCTGGGCGTGCTGGCGGTCGCCCTGGGCATCGCCTGGGTGGCCTATGCCGCCTTCGGAGCCTCGTTCGCGCTGGGCGCCTTCGTCGCCGGCCTGGTGCTGAACGGCTCCCCCCTGGGCCACAACGCCGCCGAGCGCTCGCTGCCGCTGCGCGACGCCTTCGCCGTTCTGTTCTTCGTCTCGGTCGGAATGCTGTTCGACCCGGTCATCCTGCTGCGCCAGCCGCTGGCGGTGGCCGGCGTGCTGGCGGTGGTGCTGATCGCCGGCCTGGCCGCCGCCCTGGTGCTCGGCCTCAGCGGCCAGATCGACCGGCCGCGCGCAGCCCTGCTGGCCGGCGCCCTGCCGCAGATCGGCGAGTTCTCGTTCCTGCTGGCCGGCCTCGCCGTCAACCTGGGGGCGATGACCTCCGCCTCGCAGAGCCTGATCGTCGGCGCCGCCATCCTGTCGATCGCCCTCAACCCGCTGATCGTCTGGGGCGCGAACAAGGCGGCGCTAAGACCGTCCCCCGCAAAGCGAGCTGTCGGCGAAGCTGACTGAGCGGGGGGATCCTCTCAGATCAACCCCGACAGCGGCGAGGAGGCGTCGGCGTACATCCGCTTGGCCATGCGCCCGGCGAGGTAGGATTCGCGGCCGGCGACGACGGCATGCTTCATCGCCCGGGCCATGCGGATCGGGTCGCGGGCCTCGGCGATCGCGGTGTTCATCAGCACCGCGTCGCAGCCGATCTCCATCGCCAGCACCGCATCGGAGGCCGTGCCGACGCCGGCGTCGACCAGCACCGGGACGTTCGACTGCTCGATGATCAGCCCGAGGTTGAGGACGTTCTGGATGCCCCGGCCGGAGCCGATCGGCGCGGCCGCCGGCATGATCGCGGCAGCCCCGGCGTCCTCCAGCTTGCTGGCGTAGACCGGGTCGTCCGAGCAATAGACCATCACCTGGAAGCCGTCGGCGACCAGCATCTTCAGCGCCCGCAGCGTCTCCTCCATGTCGGGCAGCAGGTGTTTGGTGTTGGACAGCACCTCCAGCTTCACCAGGTCCCAGCCGCCGGCCTCGCGCGCCAGCCTCAGCGTCCGCACCGCGTCCTCGCCGGTGAAACAGCCCGCCGTATTGGGAAGAAAGGTGAAGCGGTCGGGCTTCACGTAGTCGACCAGCATCGGCTGGCTGGGATCGGAGAGGTTCACCCGGCGAAGCGCCACGGTGACGATCTCGGCGCCGGCCGCCTCGGCGGCGGCGGCGTTCTGGGCGTAGTCCTTGTACTTGCCGGTGCCGACGATCAGTCGCGAGCGGAAGGTGCGGCCCGCGACCGACCAGGTGTCCTGCGGGTCCACGGACTCTGGGACCCGGGTGTCCGGGCTCTGGGATCCGTCCACGTCAGCCGCCTCCAATGAAATGCACAATCTCGATGCGGTCGCCGTCGTCCAGCGCCGTCCTCTCGTACGCCGAACGCGGAACGATCTCCAGGTTCCGCTCGACCGCCACCTTGCGTCCGTCCAGGCCGAGCGCCGCCACCAGGGCGGCGACATCGGTCACCCCCTCCAGGCTTCGGGTCTCTCCGTTCACGATCAATTGCATCGGACCGTCAAGTTCATGGGCACGATCTCCGGCGCGCTTGTGACCCCTGCCTGCGACCGGTACAAGACCGCGGAATCGACGGCGGAGCGGAATGTCGAAACCGATCTATGTGCTGAGCGGCCCCAACCTCAACCTCCTGGGGACGCGAGAGCCGGAGATTTATGGACGCGAAACGCTGGAGGACGTGCGCCTCCGGTGCGAAGCGCGCGCGCAATCCCTCGGGCGCGAGATCGTGTTCCGCCAATCGAACCACGAAGGCGAGCTGATCGACTGGATCCAGGAGGCCCGCCAGACGGCCTGCGCGATCGTCATCAACCCGGCCGGCTACGGCCACACCTCGGTGGCCATCCTCGACGCCCTGAAGGCCGCCGAGCTGCCGGTCGTGGAATGCCACCTGTCGAATCCGGCGCAGCGCGAGGACTTCCGCCGCCACACCTATGTCTCGCTCGCCGCCACGGGGGTCGTCTCCGGGTTCGGCGCGGCAAGCTATGAACTGGCTGTCGAGGCGGCCGCGGGCCTGGCTCGCTGACGGCTCCAGAAGAACGCAAGGACAAATCAATGGCTAACGGTCCCAAGGCTCCGGCCGACCCGATCGACTCGCGCCTGGTGCGCAAACTGGCCGACATCCTCACCGAGACCGGCCTGTCCGAAATCGAGGTCGAGCATGACGGGCTGAAGATCCGCGTCGCCAAGACCCTGACCGCCGCCCCGGCGCCCTATGCCGCGCCGCCGCCCCTGGCCCTGGCCCCCGCCGCAGCGGCCCCCGCGATTTCGGCCGCGGCCGCGCCGGCGGCTCCCGCGCGCGCCGCCGGCGACACGGTCACCTCCCCGATGGTCGGCACCGTCTACCTGCAGCCGGAGCCGGGCTCCGAGCCCTTCGTCAAGGTCGGCGACACCGTCGCCGCCGGCCAGACCCTGTTCATCGTCGAGGCCATGAAGACGATGAACCCGATCCCGGCGCCCAAGGGCGGCCGTATCGTCGAGATCCTGATCGCCGACGCCCAGCCCGTCGAATTCGGCGAGCCGCTCTGCATCATCGAGTAGGCCGGATGTTCGAGAAGATCCTGATCGCCAACCGCGGCGAGATCGCGCTGCGGGTGCACCGCGCCTGCAAGGAGATGGGCATCTCCACGGTGGCCGTGCACTCGGAGGCCGATTCCGGGGCCATGTGGGTTCGGCTGGCCGACGAGAGCGTCTGCATCGGGCCCGCGCCCGCGGCCAAGAGCTACCTGAACATCCCTTCGATCATCGCCGCGGCGGAGATCACCGGCGCCCAGGCCATCCACCCCGGCTACGGCTTCCTTTCGGAGAACGCCCGCTTCGCCGAGATCGTCGAAGCCCACGGCTTCACCTTCATCGGCCCGCGCCCCGAGCACATCAAGCTGATGGGCGACAAGATCACCGCCAAACAGGCGGTGAAGGACGCCGGCATTCCGGTGGTGCCGGGCTCCGACGGGGCGGTGACCACCGAGGACGAGGCGCTCGACGCCGCCCGGGCGATCGGCTTTCCGGTGCTGATCAAGGCGGCCGCCGGCGGCGGCGGCCGCGGCATGAAGGTGGCCAAGACCGCGGACGACCTGATCGAGGCGGTGCAGACCGCCCGCTCCGAGGCCAAGGCCGCCTTCGGCGACGACGCGGTCTATCTCGAACGCTACCTGCAGACGCCGCGGCACATCGAGCTGCAGGTGATCGCCGACAGCTTCGGCAACGTCTGCCACCTGGGCGAACGCGACTGCTCGCTGCAGCGCCGCCACCAGAAGGTGCTGGAGGAGGCCCCCTCGCCGGCCATCGACGCCGCCGCCCGCGCCCGCATCGGCAAGGTCGTCGTCGATGCGGTCAAGGCGATCGGCTATCTCGGCGTCGGCACCATCGAGTTCCTTTACGAGAACGGCGAGTTCTTCTTCATCGAGATGAACACCCGCCTGCAGGTGGAGCACCCGGTCACCGAAGCGATCACCGGCATCGACCTGGTGCGCGAGCAGATCCGCATCGCCGCCGGCCTGCCGCTGTCGTTCACCCAGGAGGAGGTGATCTTCGAAGGCCACGCCATCGAGTGCCGGATCAACGCCGAGAACGCCAAGACCTTCACGCCCTCGCCCGGCCTGGTGACCGACTTCCACGCCCCCGGCGGCCTGGGCGTGCGGCTCGATTCGGCGCTCTACGCCGGCTACACCATCCCGCCCTACTACGACAGCCTGGTCGGCAAGCTGATCGTCCACGGCCGCGACCGGGCCGAATGCATCGCCCGCATGAACCGCTGCCTGGGCGAGATCGTCGTCGCCGGCATCGACACCAACATCGCCCTGTTCCAAGAGCTGCTGGCCAACCCGGACATCGTCCGCGGCGACTACAACATCCACTGGCTGGAGACCTGGATGAAGGCGCAGGCGACTTAAGTCAGCCGCTCTGCGACGCCGGCTTCACGCGCGCTCCGGCCGCTGAGCGGCCACGGCTTTTCCCGCTAAGCCGCCTTGACCACCCGGTTGCGGCCGGCGGCCTTGGCTTCGTACATGGCGGTGTCGGCGCGCTTGAGCAGGCCGTCGACCTTGGTCTCGCCCGCGAGCGTGGTGGCGACGCCGATGGAGATGGTGACGTCGAGCGCCTCCTGGCCGCCACGCACCCGGAACGGCGAGCCGGCGACGTGCAGCCGGATGCGCTCGGCGATGCGGTGGGCGTCCTCGATCCGGGTGTCGGGCATCACCACCAGGAACTCCTCGCCGCCGTGGCGCACGGGGATGTCGATGGCGCGGACATTGGAGGCCAGCCGCACGGCGAACTCGCACAGCACCTCGTCGCCGACGTCGTGGCCGAAGCCGTCGTTGATCTTCTTGAAATGGTCGATGTCGAGCGCCAGCAACGACACCGGCTCCCCACCCTTGGCCGCCCGCTCCACCAGGGCCTTCAGCTGGCTGGCCATGTAGCGGCGGTTGTGCAGCCCGGTCAGCTGGTCGGTGACCGCCAGCTCCAGCGACTGGTCGAGGTTGTTGCGCAGATAGTCGGTATAGCGCTTGCGACGGATCTGGGTGCGGACCCGGGCCGAAAGCTCGCCGGGATCGACGGGCCGCGCCAGCAGGTCGTTGACGCCGATCTCCAGCGCCTTGATCAGCCGCGGCCGCTGGTCGAAGTCCACCACCGCCAGCAGCGGCAGGTTGCGCGTGGTTTCGTCGGTGCGGATCTGGGCGGCGATGCGCAGGCCGTCGAAGCTCTTGGCCGCGGCGTTGACGATCAGCAGGTCGACCGGGCCGCGCGCCGCGATGAGCGCCTTCTCCGGATCGGCCTCGATCACCGGCCGGTGCTCGATGGCCAGCTCGGCGGCCAGCCGTTCGGCCTGCCGCGTGTTGTCGTCGATCACCAGGATTCGCCCGCCGGATCCGCCCAGCCGGGAGGCCGCCCCGGCGATCACCCCGATGCGGCGGCCCGAAGCCTCGCGCTCGCGCAGCTCGTCCATCACCGCCTTCAGCCGCGTCAGGCTGCGCACCCGGGCGAACAGCATGACGTCGTCGATCGGCTTGGTCAGGAAATCGTCGGCCCCGGCCTCCAGGCCCGCCACCCGGTCCCCGCGTCCGTCGAGGGCGGTGACCAGCACCACCGGAATGTGCCGCGTCGCCGCATCTTCCTTCAGCGCGCGGCAGACCGCGAACCCGTCCATGCCGGGCATCATCACGTCGAGCAGGATGATGTCGGGGCTCTCTTCGGCCGCCTTGACGATGCCGGACGGCCCGTCACGAGCGGTCAGCACCTCGTAATATTCGGCCGAAAGCCGGGCTTCCAGCAGCCGGATGTTGGCCTCGAGGTCGTCGATGACCAAGATGCGCGCGGTCATCGGATCAGTCCAACAGCTTTCGGATGGTGTCCAGGAAGTGGGCGACGGAGATCGGCTTGGAGATATAGGCCTCGCAGCCGCCCTCGCGGATCCGCTCCTCGTCGCCCTTCATGGCGAAGGCGGTGACGGCGACCACGGGAATCGAGGCCAGCTCCTCGTCCTCCTTCAGCCATTTGGTGACCTCCAGGCCGGAGATCTCCGGCAGCTGGATGTCCATCAGGATCAGGTCCGGGTGGTGCTCCCGGGCGAGCGACAGCGCCTGCAGACCTTCGCGGGTCTCCAGGATATCGTAGCCTTGGGCTTCGAGCAGATCATGAAACAGCTTCATGTTCAGCTCGTTATCCTCGACAATGAGGACCTTCTTGGCCATCGCGGACCCGACGCTGTTCCAGGGGACGGCCGCGCGCAAGCGCCTCCTCCCCATCTGTGACGTCCAGATCACACGGCATATCCTTAAACTTCGTTAGTCGCAGCCCAGGAGCTCCCTTGCCCACGCGAACGGCGCCACCACAGCTCCTTCAGGCGCCGACCCTGGTCGCCCTGGGCATCTCGCCCGAGCGGCCGCTGGTCGTCGTCGATGTCGACGAGGTGCTTGGCCTGTTCATGCGCGGGTTCGGCCGCTTCCTCGCGCTTCACGGCCTGGAGCTGCGGTTCGAGCGCTACGGTCTGTTTCAGAACATTTTCCGGCCGAACGACACCGAGCCCTTCGACGAGGCTGCGAGCCGGGGCCTCTACGACGCCTACTTCCAGACCGACTGCGCCGAGATGGAGCCGGCCCCCGGCGCCGTCGCCGCGCTCCAGCGGCTGGGCCGCCGGGCCGAGATCGTCATCCTGTCGAACGCCCCGCCGCAGGCCGAGGCCCTGCGCGCCGGCTGGCTGAAAAAGCATGGCCTGCCGCACCGGCTGATCCTCAGCAGCGGGCCGAAGGGGCCGATCACCGCGGGCCTGGTGGGTCAGAGCCACGGGCGGTCGGCCTTCGTCGACGACCTGCTGCAGAACCTCGATTCCGTGGCCGAGCACGCGCCGCAGACCGCCACCTTCCAACACGTCGCCGACGAGCGCCTGCGCCCGCTGGCGCCCCGCTCGCCGCGCCATCGCCGGATCGACGACTGGACGGAGCTCGGCCTGGCCATCGAAGACGCGGTGCTGGGCGAACGGTGAGGCTGACGGGGACTGACGGCCGCCCCGTCAGTCCCCGTCGGGCCTCGGCCCCTGCGGGGGCGCCGGCGGCAGGTCGTCGAGGGCGGCGACGCGGGCGTGCACCACGGCCCAGCGGTCGCTGTAGATCCGCCGCCAGCCGGGCTTGGCGTCCATCTGCCGCGACAGCGGTTCGCGCGGCTGCAGGATGGTCCAGTCGATGTGGTACTGGGCGGCGACCCTGTCGAACTCCGCAGCGTCGCCGCGCATCACCCGCATGTGCCGGCTGAAGAATTCGTCGCCGTACATGTCGGCCCGGCCGTCGATGAAGGGCTTGATCCCGCGGAACACCAGATAGCCGCCGAGGCTGTAGGTGTTGAGCACCGGATGCGCCTGCAGCGCCGTCGGCACATGGCTGAGCGCGGTCTGCGGCGTGGTCACCGCGTCGCGGCGCGCCACCGGGTCGGCGGCGCGCACGCCGATCATGACCAGCGCGCCCAGTGCGAACAGCGCGGCGGGAAGCAGCGGCCGGCCCAGCCGCCGCGGCGCCTGGCGGCCGAAGCTGCGGCCGATCGGCTCGGCCAGGAACAGCGGCGCGATCAGCGCCAGCACCAGCGTGTGCCGCTGATGCTGCAGCGACATGTGCAGGATGAACAGCACCAGCACCGCGCGGAAGAAGGGCACGCGCACCCCGCGCCACAGGCAGACCAGCAGCGTCGCCAGCACCGCCGCCTGAAACTCCGACATCGTGCGGAAGTCCGGCGGCATCCATTCGACGATGCCGTTCAGCGTCTTCATCGACATGATCTGGAACGGATAGGTCAGGGCGTGCAGGCCGTTCGGCGTGACCAGCACCGCCAAGAGGCAGGCCGCGGCGAAGAGCCCCCAGCTCTTGAACACCGGCCACGGGTCGAGCGGGGCCTCGAACAGCGCCTCCAGCGCCAGCGGCGCGGCCACCATGGCGCCGAACACGAAGCTGCCGTGCAGGTTGGCCCAGAGCACCAGCAGGGCTGCGAGCCACAGCGGCGGCGCGCGGCCCGCAGCGCGCGCGTCGAGCAGTTCGCCGGTCCATAACACCATGATCGGCAAGGCCAGCAGGTGCGGCCGGGTGAACAGGCCGACCCACATGCAGCCGACCACCAGCCAGGCGGTGACCGCCAGGGCGACCGGCCCCATCCAGCGGCCGAGCCGGCTCAGCAGCAGCCCCATGGACAGCGCCGTGGCGAAGCCGAACAGCACGACGATCCCGGTCCAGCCCGCCGCCCGGTAGACCAGCGTCATGATGATCTCGGACAGCCACTCGTGCGGCACCCAGGGCTGGCCGGCGTGGGTGAACGAGAACGGGTCGGTGTGCGGAACCTTCAGGTGGTCGAGCATCCAGGCGCCGGCGCCCAGGTGCCAGTAGGTGTCGCCGTCGTTCAGCGCCCGCGGGTTGAAGACCACGATCCAGAAGATCGACAGGCAGGCCGCCACCACCACGAGCTGGCGCAGCCCTGCGGAGAGACCCAGGCCCTGGGCGGGGCTGTCGAGGGGGGCGCTGTCGGTCGCAGGAATTGTGGCCATCGGGTGTGCGCCATAACCCCGAACGCGACCCGCGGAAAGCGGCGGCGGGCGAACGCCCCCTCAGCAGGGCGGAACAAATCAGGTATCAAGGCGCATGATCCGGATCGGCGTGGATTTCGGCGGCACCAAGATCGAGGCGGCGGCCCTGGACGCCGCCGGACGGTTCCAGGCGCGGGTGCGTGCGCCCTCGCCGCCCGACTATGACGGCGCCCTGCAGGCCGTGCGCGAGCTGGTCGCCGAGGCCGAGCGGCAGGCCGGAGCCCGCGCGCCGGCGATCGGGGTCGGCGGTCCCGGCTCGGTCTCGCCGGCCGACGGGCGAATGCGCAACGCCAACTCCACCCATCTGAACGGCCGCCGCTTTCCCGAGGACCTGGCGCAGGCGCTGGATCGGCCGGTGCGCTACGCCAACGACGCCGACTGCCTGGCGCTGTCCGAGGCCACCGACGGCGCGGCGGCCGGCGCAGAGGTCGTCTTCGGCGTGATCCTGGGCACCGGCTGCGGCGGCGGCGTGGTCGCCCATGGCCGGCTGCTGGCGGGGGCCAATCGCTTCGCCGGCGAGTGGGGCCACACGCCCCTGCCCTGGCCGACGGGCGACGAGCATCCCGGCCCGCGCTGCTGGTGCGGACGCCGGGGCTGCATGGAGCTGTGGGTCTCCGGCCCGGGGCTCGCCCGCGCCGCCGGGCGTCCCGCCGAGATCGTCGTCGCCGAGGCCCGCGCCGGCCGGCCCGAGGCGGCAGCCGAGCTCGACCGCTATGTCGACCGGCTGGCGCGGGGCCTGGCGGTGGTCTGCGACATTCTCGATCCGGACGTCATCGTGCTGGGCGGCGGCCTCTCCAAGGTGGACGAGCTCTACGAGCGCCTGCCGGCGGCGATCGGGCGCCATGTGTTCTCCGACTGTTTCGGCACGCCGGTGAAGCCGGCGAGCCACGGCGACTCCTCCGGGGTCCGCGGCGCCGCCTGGCTGTGGCCGGCGCACGGACCCGGGGACGCGCCGCCGTGACCGCCTTCTGCCGCGACTGCTTCTGGCGGGGCGACGCCGCGCCCCGACGCTGCCCGGCCTGCGGCTCGCCGCGGATCGTGGCGCACGCGGAGCTCGACCGGCTGGCCATCGCCCATATGGATTGCGACGCCTTCTACGCCTCGGTGGAGAAGCGCGACCGGCCGGAGCTGCGCGACGTGCCGGTGATCGTCGGCGGCGGCAAGCGCGGCGTGGTCACCACCTGCTGCTACATCGCCCGCATCTCCGGCGTCCGCTCGGCCATGCCGATGTTCAAGGCGCTGAAGGCCTGTCCACAGGCGGTGGTCGTCAAGCCCGACTTCTCCAAATACCGCGCCGAGAGCCGGCGGATTCTCGGCATGGCCGCCGAGCTCACGCCGCTGGTGCAGAACCTGTCGCTGGACGAGGCCTGGCTCGACCTCTCCGGCACCGAGCGGCTGCACGGCGCGCCCCCGGCCCTGACGCTCGCGCGGCTGCAGGCTCGGATCGAGGCGGAGACCGGCCTCACCGTCTCGATCGGGCTTTCGGCCAACAAGTTCCTGGCCAAGATCGCCTCGGACCTCGACAAGCCGCGGGGATTTTCGGTGATCGGCGCGGCCGAGGCCGAGAGCTTCCTGGCGCCCCGGCCGGTCGCCATCCTGCCCGGCGTCGGTCCGGCCATGGCGGCCGCGCTCGAGAGGGCCGGACTGCGCACGGTCGGCGCCCTGGCGCGGGCCGAGCCGCGCGACCTGATCGGCCGCTGGGGCGCCCACGGGCTGCGGCTGTCGCAGCTGGCCCGCGGCCAGGACGCCCGCCACGTCGAGCCCGATCAGGCGCGAAAAGGCATCAGCGCCGAGACCACCTTCGAGGTCGATCTGACCGCCCTCGGGGCGCTGGAGGACAGGCTGGCGCCCCTGTGCGACAAGGTGGCGCAGCAGGCCCGCAGCGCGGGCGTGGCGGGCCGCACGGTGACCCTCAAGCTGCGCGGCGTCGACTTCCGGATCGTCACCCGCCGGCGCACGCTGGCGGCGCCCACGCAGACCGCCAAGACGCTCTTCGCCGTCGGCCGCGAACTGCTTGGTCGGGAGGCGGGCGCCAGGCCGTGGCGGCTGATCGGCATCGGCCTGGCGGAGCTTGTCGAGGCGGAAGCGGGCGCCGACGACCTCTTCGCGGGCGACGAACGACGCGCGCGCGCGAATGAGCGGACCCTGGATGCGCTGAGACAACGCTTCGGGGCCGACGCCCTCACCTCCGGGAGGATTTTGCGTGCAAAAGCGGCGCCCAGGAGGGAATGATGCGTTCACCCGTCCCGAACGCCGCTTCGGGGAGGGCCTCGGCCGGTTGTGAGCGCTTTCGTGATGATTCCACCCTTCCAAATGGAACTGATTGCCATATCTAATTGCGTGAGGATGGCGGACCTGTCCCGTCAGGAGGTTCTGGCCATGGCCGAACGCAAGCAAGGTGATCACGACACCGGCGCTCGTTCGACCGTGATCACCCAGACCAAGCCTAAGACGCAGAAGCCCTCAATGTATCGGGTGCTTCTGCTGAACGACGACTACACGCCCATGGAATTCGTCGTTTACGTTCTTGAGCAGTTCTTCAACAAGTCGCGCGAAGATGCGACTCGGATCATGCTTCATGTGCACCAACATGGTGTTGGGGTCTGCGGCGTGTTCACATACGAAGTGGCGGAAACAAAAGTGGCCCAGGTCGTTGATACGGCACGGCGGCATCAACACCCGCTTCAGTGCACCATGGAAAAGGATTAGAGGCACTTGCCTTCATTCTCGCGCCAGCTCGAAGAGTCGCTTCATCGCGCGGTCGCCTACGCCAACCAGCGGAAGCACGAATACGCTACGCTTGAGCATCTGTTGCTCTCGCTGGTCGACGATGAAGACGCCGCCGGTGTTATGCGAGCCTGCGATGTCGACCTCGGGTCGCTTCGCAACACCCTCACAAACTATGTGGACAACGAGCTGCGCTCGCTTGTGGTCGACGACGGGGAGGACGCCAAGCCTACCGCCGGCTTCCAGCGGGTCATCCAGCGCGCGGTGATCCACGTGCAATCCTCCGGCCGCGAGGAGGTGACCGGCGCGAACGTGCTGGTCGCCATCTTCTCGGAGCGCGAGAGTCACGCCGCCTATTTCCTGCAGGAGCAGGACATGACGCGGTACGACGCGGTCAACTACATCGCCCACGGCATCGCCAAGAAGGCGGGCGCCTCGGAAAACAAGCCCGTGAAGGGGTCCTCGGACGACGAGGAGAAGCCCACCGTGAAAACCGGCGGCGAGGCGCTCGAGGCCTACTGCGTCAACCTCAACGACAAGGCCCGGCAGGGCAAGGTCGACCCGCTGATCGGCCGCGCGTCCGAGGTCGAGCGGGCCATCCAGGTGCTCTGCCGGCGGACCAAGAACAACCCGCTGCTGGTCGGCGACCCCGGCGTCGGCAAGACCGCCATCGCCGAGGGCCTGGCGCGCAAGATCGTCAACAAGCAGGTTCCGGAGGTGCTATCCGGCTCGACCATCTTCTCGCTCGACATGGGCGCGCTGTTGGCCGGCACCCGCTACCGCGGCGACTTCGAAGAGCGCGTGAAGCAGGTCGTCAAGGAGTTGGAGAACCACCCCGACGCCATCCTGTTCATCGACGAGATCCACACGGTGATCGGCGCCGGCGCCACCAGCGGCGGGGCGATGGACGCGTCCAACCTCCTGAAGCCGGCGCTGGCCTCCGGCTCGCTGCGCTGCATGGGCTCGACGACCTACAAGGAGTTCCGTCAGCACTTCGAGAAGGACCGCGCCCTGGTGCGGCGCTTCCAGAAGATCGACGTCAACGAGCCGACGATCGAGGACACGATCAAGATCCTCAAGGGCCTGAAGACCTACTACGAGGAGTTCCACAAGCTCCGCTACACCAACGACGCCATCAAGGCGGCGGTGGAACTGTCGGCCAAGTACATCACCGACCGCAAGCTGCCGGACAAGGCGATCGACATCATCGACGAAGCCGGCGCCAGCCAGATGCTGCTGCCGGAGACCCGGCGCAAGAAGGTCATCGGCCTGAAGGAGGTCGAAAGCGTCGTCGCCAAGATCGCCCGCATCCCGCCAAAGTCGGTGTCCAAGACCGACACCGAGGCGCTGAAGCAGCTGGAAAGCGACCTGAAGCGCGCCGTCTACGGCCAGGACGAGGCGATCGAACAGCTGTCCGCCGCCATGAAGATGGCCCGGGCGGGGCTGCGCGACGCCAACAAGCCGATCGGCTGCTACCTCTTCTCGGGCCCCACCGGCACCGGCAAGACGGAGACCGCACGGCAGTTGGCCGGCACCCTGGGCATCGAGCTCCTGCGCTTCGACATGAGCGAGTACATGGAGCGCCATACCGTGAGCCGCCTGATCGGCGCCCCTCCCGGCTATGTCGGCTTCGACCAGGGCGGCCTGCTGACCGACGCCGTCGACCAGCACCCGCACGCGGTGGTGCTGCTGGACGAGATCGAGAAGGCGCACCCGGACGTCTACAACATCCTCCTGCAGGTGATGGACCACGGGCAGCTGACCGACTCCAACGGAAAGAAGATCGACTTCCGCAACGTGGTCCTGATCATGACCACCAACGCGGGGGCCTCCGACGCCCAGCGCAACTCCATCGGCTTCGGCCGCGGCAAGGCCGATGACGAGGTCGACGAGGCGCTGAAGCGGACCTTCACGCCGGAGTTCCGCAACCGTCTCGACGCGGTGGTGCAGTTCCATTCGCTGACCCAGGAGATCATCCGCCAGGTGGTGCAGAAGTTCGTCATGCAGCTGGAAGCCCAGCTCGCGGATCGGCACGTCACCATCGAGACGGACGAGGAAGCGGCCGATTGGCTGGCCAAGAACGGCTTCGACGAGCTCTACGGCGCCCGCCCGCTGGGCCGCGTCATCCAGGAGCACATCAAGAAGCCGCTCGCCGACGAGATCCTGTTCGGCCGGCTGGTCAAGGGCGGCCATGTCCGCGTGGTGCTCAAGGACGGCAAGCTGGCCTTCGAGATCGAGGGCGGCGAACGCGAACGGGGCGCCCCGGTGATCGAAAAGCCCGCCGAAGATCCGACCCCGGAACTCGCCGGCTAGGCTTCGCGCCGCGAAGCAATCGCCCGCTCCCCGCGAGCGCGGGGAGCGGGGTGGCGCAGGTGATCGCGTCCTGTTGCGGAGGTTCAGCCGGGATCCTCGCTCCACTGTCCGCTCGCGCGGCGAAGCCCAGCCGTCCCCTCACCCAACCCTCTCCCCGCGAGCGGGGAGAGGGCTCGCTCTCCTTCGCGAAGCGGTGGAGGGGAATCGGGACGCTAGCTGATCTTCGCGGCGATCTGTTCGGCGAGCGCCTTCAGGTCCGCCATGTCGGCCATCTGCCCGCCGCCGTGGCGGCCGAGCGGGCCGTCACCCTCCCAGCGTGGGAGGATGTGGAAGTGCAAATGGAAGACGGTCTGGCCGGACGGCGCGCCGTTGAGCTGGAAGATCATCACGCCATCGGGGTTGAGGGCCGCACGCACCGCGCGGGCGACCCGCTGCACGCCGAGGATCAGCTGCGAGAGCTTCTCCGGCTCCTCCTCCAGCAGGTTGCGCGCCCGGCTGTGCTTGGGGATCACCAGGGTGTGGCCCCTGCCCTGTGGGAAGGCGTCCATGAAGGCGTAGACGTGATCGTCCTCGAACACCCGGGCGGAGGGGATCTCGCCGCGCAGGATCTTGCTGAAGATGTTGTCGTGGTCGTAGACGCCGTCCAGGCTCATGGCGCGCTCCCGTTGGCTTTCGACGGTCGTAGCAAATCGGGTTCCCGGTTGGAACGGACGCGACGTGCGCCGCCACGCACGGCCGGGCCGCCGAATTTACGTCTCTGGGGCGAGATCAACCTATCTCTCCGAGCAATTGTCCGGCATGATCTCCATAGTTGAGCCTCTCGACCCGTTGCGGCGCTCGTCGCCGGGTTGAGCGCGCGCGCAGGCGTCCAAGGCGTTCGATCCCAAGCTTCAGACCACCCTTTCGACCCCCCTGTTTCCAGCCTCAAAGCTTCACAACAGCAGGAGCCATCCGATGCCGGACGCCAGACACGCCAAGGCAGGCCCCCTCCAGCGCTACGGGGTCGCGCCGGGCGGCAACTCCGTCTCCGGCCTCTCCTCCGGCGCCTTCATGACGGTGCAGCTGCAACTGGCTCATTCGGCCTCCTTCATCGGCGCGGGGGTGATCGCCGGCGGCCCATACCGCAGCGTCGAGTCCTTCCGCGGCGCCTCGCTGCTGGCGGAAGACGCCTATATCCTCAACGCTGAATTCATCTGCATGGCGCCGCTGACGCCGGAGACGGGACCCGATGCGAGCCGCCTGGCGGCCCTGGCGCGGGCCACCGCCGCCGAGGGCCGGATCGACCCGCTGCACAATCTGAAGGATCACCGCGTCTACGTCTTCACCGGCTGGGAAGACAAGGTCGTGCACGCGAGCGTGGTCCGGGCGACGCGGGACTTTTACCGCGAGCTCGGCGTTCCCGAGGCGGCGATCCGCTTCGTCGACGACCAGCCCGCCGGCCACTCGATCCTGACCGACAACCCGGAAGACCTGCCGATCACGGCGAACCGGCCCCCCTACATCAATTTCGGCGGCTACATGCAGTCGCACAGGATCCTCGACCACATCTACGGCGACGAGAGCGTGCACGGGCCGCTGAACCCTGCGTCCGCCACCCTGTCCAGCCAGCTGGTGCGGTTCGACCAGACGGAGTTCTTCGCCGATTACGAGGCCCGCGCCAGCATGGGGCCGCTGGGCTTCATCTACGTTCCCGCCTCGGTGACGCCGGACAATCCGGCTCGCGGCGTCCACATCGTGCTGCACGGCTGCAAGCAGGGCTACAGCTACGTCGACTTCGTCAACGGCCGAGCCGACCTCGCCAACCGGGTGACCTACGGGAGCCGATACGTCACCAGCACCGGCTACAACCGCTGGGCCGACGCCAACAACCTCATCGTCCTCTACCCGCAGATCGAGGCGCGCGACGACACCGCCGTCCAGAACCCAGCCGGCTGCTGGGACTGGTGGGGCTACTCCAGCCTCGATCGCGATGCGCCCGACTACTATTCGAAAGACGCCATCCAGATCCGCGCCGTCCACGCCATGCTGGCGCGGATCTCCGGCGCCGACCAACCCGCACTCGGGAGGGTCACCGCGTGACCCGGTTTCCCCCGCCTGCACGGCCTTGAAGGAGCGCCACGATGATGACCTTTCCGGCTCGCCCGCGGCAGTCCAGGACCCATATCCCGTCCCTTGATCGTGCGGTGAAGGCGTCCATGCTGCAGGCCGCCCGGCTGCAGCGGCTGACGAGTGCGGCGACCGCCGCCACCCAGCTGTTCGCCTCCCCCGCCTATTCGACGGCCTGGGAAGAATGCTGGAATATCGGCGACGCCGCCCGACGCCGACTGGAGCGCCTGCAGAGCGGCTGGGTGTACAACTGGTTCACCTGGCTGGAGTACTGCTCGCAGATCGAAGGCGCCGGAACCGTCTCGAAGTTGAGCGAGCGCGAGGTCAACATCGTCAACCAGGCGCTGCAGCTGGTCAGCGAGCAGTCCGTCGACGTTCTCACCCTCGTGGAAAACCTTGAGATCGACGTCCTCTACTGGCTCAGCCGGCGCCCGCCGCCGCCGCCCGGCCCGGCCGAGCCCGACGTCGAGTCGATCACGGCGATGCGGGCCGTGACGGCCTGAGCAACGACCCTGTTCATCCCGATTGGCTGGCTTCAAGCCAATCGGGACAAGGGACTAGCGCACCACTCCGCACGCCAGCCGCGCGCCGCCGCCGCCCAAAGGCGGCGTGTCGCTGTAGTTGTCGCCGCCGGCGTGGATCATCACCGCGTGGCCCTTGAATGCGTCGACCGACTTGATCCGCGGCGCCGTCAGGGTCTGGCGCGCCGTCCCGTCGGCGCCGACCTCGATCCGCGGCAGGTCGCCGAGATGGCCGGCCGCGTCGGGTCCCATGTGCATCTTGGTCGCTGCGGGATCGAAGTGCGCCCCGGCCGCGCCGGCCGGCGTCACCTTGCCGTCCGCACCGGTCGCCGGGTCGCAGGACGGATTGGCGTGCAGATGGAAGCCGTGGGCGCCGGGCGGCAGCCCGTGCAGGTCCAGGGCGATGACCACGCCCTGCGGGCTGTCGCTGAGGGTCAATCCCCCTACCGAGGCGCCCGGCCCGCTCGGCGTGGCGAGCGCCATCGGCACGGTGATGCCGGCGGCCAGGGCCGGCCCCGCCCCGAGCGATACGGCCGCCAGCCCAAGCGCCAGGGCCGCGCCGGAATGGCGCCAAGAGCTCTCAAGGGTCATCTCTGCCTCCTGCCATCTTCGATCGCGGTGCGGGGCGCCCGCAGGACGCAACAATGGCGAAGGTTGGGTGCCTGGTCAGCGGGTTTCGTGCTTGAACGGCGAATATTCCTCGGCCAGCCATTCGATCTCGGCCTCGACACCGGCGCGCTCGCGCTCGACGAAGGCCTCGACCGGACCGCGCAGGGCCGGGTCGGCGATATAGTGGGCGGAATAGACCGGGCCCGGCAGATAGCCGCGGGCGATCTTGTGCTCGCCCTGAGCGCCGGCCTCGACGCGGGCCAGCCCCCGCCCGATCGCCCATTCAATCGCCTGATAGTAGCAGAGCTCGAAGTGCAGGAACGGCACGTCCTCGGCGCAGCCCCAGTTGCGGCCGTAGAGGCAGTCGTCGCCGATCAGGTTCAGCGCGCCGGCGATCCAGCGTCCCCCGCGACGGGCCATGATCAGCAGCACCCGCTCGGCCATCCGCTCGCCCAGCAGGGTGAAAAAGCGGCGGTTCAGGTACGGCCGACCCCATTTGCGCGAGCCGGTGTCCATGTAGAAGGCGAAAAATGCGTCCCAGTGCTCCTCGGTCAGCTCCGCGCCGGTCAGCTGCAGGATCTGCACCCCCGCCTGCGCGTCGCGGCGCTCGCGGCGGATGGTCTTGCGCCGGCCGGAGGAGAGCGCGGCCAGGAAGTCCTCGAACCCGGCGTAGTCGCGGTTGCGCCAGTGATACTGCTGGCCCTCGCGCCGGGCGAGCCCCTGCCCGCCCATCCAGCGCCACTCCTCGGCGGTGGGGAAGTTCACGTGCAGAGACGAGGCGCCAAACTTTTCGCAGACGCTCAGCGCGCCGCCGAGCAGGATCGCCCGCGCCGCATCCGGATCGACGTCGGCGCGCGCCAAAAGCCGCGGGCCGGTCGCCGGCGTGAAGGGCGCCGCGCTGAGCAGCTTGGGATAGTAGCGCCCGCCGGCGCGCTCGTAGGCGTCGGCCCAGGCATGGTCGAAGATGTACTCCCCCTGGCTGTGGGACTTGAGATAGAGCGGCATGACCGCGGCGACGCGGCCGGCCTCGTCCTCCACGCTCAGATGCTGCGGTCCCCAGCCGGTGCGCTCGACCGCGCAGTCCGCCGTCTCCAGGCTGTCCAGGAAGTCGAAGCGGATGAAGGGATTGCCGGCGTAGGCCGGGTTGCCGGCGCAGGCGTCCCAGGCCTCCCGGCCGATGCCTGCGATGCGGCGGTGGAGCTTGACCGCCGGCGCCAGCTTCATGGACGGAAGCCCTCGAAGATCAGGTTGTCGCAAGCTTCGGCGACCGCCGTCCATTGGTCGGGCGCGCGCACCGTCCAGGCGATGACCGGCATGCCCTCGGCGCGCCGCCGGGCCGCCGCCGGGCTGGGCAGCATGTCGAGGCCGAGCGCCAGGAAGTGCGGGCGGGCGATCTCCACCTGCTCCAGCCGGGCGTAGGCCTCGCGTTCGGCCGGGGCCAGGTCCTTGGCGTCGCGATAGGAGTAGCTGTCGAGGCCGCGCAGCACGCCGGGATGGCGCTCGGCGAACCAGGCGTGGGAATAGGGATTGAAGCCGATCACCGCCACCGGCCCCGCGTGGTCGCTGATGATCTCGTGCACGCGCTGCTCCAGCGGCCCGACCGCGCCGGCGGCGGTCTTGATCTCGACCAGCACCAGGGCGCGGCGGCCGACCAGCGCCAGGGTCTCCACAAGCGTCGGGATCGGCTCTTCGGTTCCAGCCAGCTTCAGGGCGGCGAGTTCGGCGGCGGTGCGGTCGCACAGCCGGCCGTCGGCCTCGGTCAGCCGTTCCAGGGTCTCATCGTGGAAAACCATCGCCTCGCCGTCGGCCGAAAGCTGGACGTCGAGCTCGATGCCGTATCCCGCCGCGCAGGCAGCCTGGAAGGCGGCGAGCGAGTTTTCCGGCGCGCCCTCGGGGCTCCACAGGCCGCGGTGCGCCACCGGCGGGCCGGTCAACAGCTCCCAGGCCTCGCCGAAGCGGCGGTTCACGGCTTGAGCGCCACCACCGCGTCCACTTCCACCGCGAAGTTGAGCGGCAGGCGATAGACGCCCACCGCCGAACGGGCGTGACGGCCGGCGTCGCCGAAGGCCTCGACCATCAGGTCGGAGGCGCCGTTGACCACCTGCGGAATCTCGAAGAAGCCCGGTCCGGCCTGGACGAAGCCGCCCAGCTTGACGACGCGGGCGACGCGCTCGAGGTCGCCGTCGCAGGCCGCCTTCATCTGAGCGATGAGGTTGATCCCGCAAAGCCGCGCGGCGCGCCTGGCCGTCTCGGCGTCGACCTCTTCGCCGACCACCCCCTTGATCCCGCCCGAGGCGTCGATCGACACCTGTCCGGAGATGTGCAGCAGGTCGCCCTGGCGGACGAAGTGCACATAGTTGGCGACGGGGGCGTTCGGCTGCGGAAGCGTGATGCCCAGGGCGGCGAGGCGGTCTTCGATCTGCGACATGCGCTGACCTCTATCGCCGCCGAGGGCTTCGGGGAAGGCCTGCCTGGAAAAGGCCCGGACCATGGGTCCGGGCCTTCCAAAACAACGGCGCCGCAGGTACGCGCGACGCCGGGTACGAAAGCGTATTAGGCGCTTAGCGCGCGGCCTGAATCTTCTCGACCAGGTCGGTGACGCGCTCGTTCAGCGGCTTCAAGCTGTCCTTGACCGAGCTCGACACGGCTTCGGTCAGCTTGCCGACTTCGGCCAAGTAGGATTCCAGGAAGCTGCGGGCGAGGCCGGTCTGCAGCTCGACCACTTCCTGCACGCTCTTGGCGCTGGCCAGCGAGCGGGCGGCGGCGACCTGGTCGTCGAAGGTCTTCTTGGAGAAGGCCACCGCTTGCGCGCCGACCGACTCGGCGCCCTTGGTGGCGGCGGTCACCGAGGCCACGACGGCCTCCAGGTTCTTCTTCGATTGGGCGTTGGCTTCGTTGATCGCGGCGAGGGTCTTCTCGACGCCGTCCTTGAAGGCCGTGTTGGACGCGGTGGTGAACTGTTCGACAGTCGACTTGGTGGCCTCAGCGACGGACATGGAGCTCTCCTTGTTGCGGGACGGCAGGGGATTCGCCGCGGGGGCAAATGGCAGAAATCGTTGAGTTCGCTTGTGCTTATGAGACAGAACGGAACTGGCGTCAAGGATTTTTGTGCAGTGCACCATGCCAGTTTCGCTGCACCGCATCACGCGAAAGTGAACCCCCGCCGGGAGCGCGACAATCGGCGCCTGATCAAGTGATGTTTACAGGTGAGCAACCCTAAGCGTGGCATGCTAGTTGAGATTCAGTCGCGGCGATGCCCGCCCAACCCTTTGATTCGACGGACGAAGCATGTTGCGAAACGCCCGGCGCCTGTTTGTTTCCCTTGGCCTGGCCGCTGCGACCCTGCTCGCAACCGCGGCTGCGCCGCCGGCTCAGGCGCAAGTTCCCTATTTCCGGAGCCTGCTGGCCGCCTCCGAGAGCAAGTACGCCGCCATCGTCGTCGACGCGAAATCGGGCGAGGTGCTCTACTCCAACCACGGCGACAGCCCGCGCTACCCGGCGTCACTGACCAAGATGATGACGCTGTACCTGACCTTCGAGGCGATCTCGTCGGGCAAGCTGCATCTGGACGATCGGGTGGAGTTCTCGCCGCGCGCGGCGGCCCAGGCGCCGACCAAGCTTGGCGTGTCCGCCGGAGATTCCATCACCGTCGCCCAGGCGATCCAGGGCATGGCCATCCTGTCGGCCAATGACGCCGCCATGGCGATGGCCGAGAGGATCGGCGGCAGCGAAGGCCGCTTCACCGCCCTGATGACGCTGCGAGCCCAGGAGCTGGGCATGCAGAACACCCGTTTCGTCAACCCGAACGGCCTGCCCGACACCCGCCAGATCTCCAGCGCCCGCGACATGGCGATCCTGTCGCGCGCCCTGATGCGCGATTATCCGCAGTATTATCATTACTTCAGCCAGGCCGGCTTCGAGTTCCGGGGCCGCTACGTCAAGGGTCACAACCACCTGCTGGGCGGCGCCATCGACGGGCTGAAGACCGGCTACACCCGCACTTCGGGCTTCAACATCGCCATCTCCGGCGTGCGCGACAACCGCCGCCTGGTGGTGGTGGTGATGGGCGGCCCGAGCGTCGCCGCGCGGGACCAGAACGCCGAGGACCTGCTGTTGACCGGCTTCGACGTGCTCTCGCGCCGGGCCCGCGGCGAACAGGTCACGGTGGCGCAGAACCTCTCCGAGCCGCTGGCCGACGGCCCGCTGCAGCGTCCGCCGAGCGAACAGGGCGACGGCGACCAGGACAACCTGCAGATCGTGCTGGCCGAGGCGACGCCGCCGGCGCGCTCCACCCGGCTGCGGATCGCCGAACCCCGCCGCCCGGCGGCGGTCGAGCGTGCGACGGCCAAGCGCCGCGAGGCCAAGCCCGGCTATTCGGTGCAGGTCGGCGCCTTCCGCTCGAAGGCCGACGCCCGGCGCCAGATCGCCTTCGTCGAGAACCGCTTCGGCAAGCATCTCGGCGACGCCACCGGCGGCGCCGACCGCCAGGCCGGCCGCTATCGCACGGTCTTCAACGGCCTGTCGGAACGCGAAGCCCGCGCGACCTGCCGGGCCATGCGGGCCAAGCGCCTCGCCTGCGAAGTGATCGGCGACTGAGCCTCGGGCCCAGGCCCGAAATTGCGGAGCCCCGGGCGCGAGCCCGGGGCTTTTCCGTGCAGCCTGCCCGAAGGTCGCTCAGTGGAGCCCGAGCGCGCGCGAGGCCGTGAAGATGGCCAGGCCGACGAGGCCGCCGACCAGGGTCCCGTTGACGCGGATGTACTGCAGGTCCTTGCCGACCTGCAACTCCAGCGTGTCGACGACCTTTCGCGTGTCCCACCCGGCGACCACCTGGGCCACGAAGCCGCCGATCTGGTGGCGGCGCGGGGCGAGCACGCCGGTGGCCAGGCTGCGGCCCAAGGCGTTCAGCCGCGCCTGGGCGACGGCGTCGCTGGCCAGCCAGACGCCGAGCGCCTCGATCGTCCGCTGCAGCTGGTCGGTCAGGCCGCGGCGGTCGGCGGCGAGCTCCGCGCCGAGACGCGCCTCGATCCCGGCCCAGAGCTCGGACGCCTGCAGCTGTAGCCGCGGGTCGGCGAGCAGCCGCAGCTTCATCGCCTCGACCTGGGCCTGCAGATGCGGATCGCTGCGCAGCCGCTCGATGAAGCCGGCGAGCGCACGGTTCAACTCCTCGCGCCAGGGGTGGCCGGGATCGCGCATTTCATGCAGCGTGCGCAGCAGGCCATCGCTGACCTTGGCCGCCAGCACCCGATCCACCCACTTCGGCAGCCATATCGGCGACTGCTCGGCCACCTTGTCACGGATCACCGCATCGTGGCCGGCGATGAAGGTCGTCAGCATCTCGACCCCGGCCTCGGCGAGCGCCTGGGCGCGGCCCTCGTTCCACAGCGCGTTGAGAACCCCGGCCACGACCGGCGCCGCCGGCGCCGCGCGCACCGCGGCCATGCCGGCGGACCCCGCCAACCCGGCGACGGCCCCGGGCGGCGCCGCGGCCAGCACCTCCGGCAGCAGCAAGGCCAGGCGTCGGGCGAGCCGGCGAGCGTTCTGCGGCCGGCTCAGCCAGCCGCCGCCCCAGCGCGCCACCTCCAGCTGCCGCAGCCTGTCGGCCAGCACGGCCTCGGTGAGGAAGTTGTCGGCGATGAAACCGCCCAGCGCGGCGCCGATCCGCGTCTTGTTGCGCGGGATGATGCCGGTATGCGGAATCGGCAGGCCGAGCGGCCGGCGAAACAGCGCCGTCACCGCGAACCAGTCGGCGCAGCCGCCGACCATGCCGGCCTCGGCAAAGGCCCGCAGATAGGCGAGCCCCGGCCACCGCTCGGCGCCGAGACCGGCCAGGACGAAGATCACCGCCATCAGGACCAGCAGCCCGGTGGCGATGATCCGCATCCTGGCCAACTCGCCGGCGCGCCGGGCGTCGGCGGGCGGCTGGGTGAGGTCGTTCACCGGCTCAGCCTCACCGGGGCTCAGAGCTGCGAGGCTGCATCCTCGGGCTTTGACGCCCCGCGCGCTTCGGCTTCGCGGCGGCGCGCCATGGCGGCCGACACGCTGTCGGCGGCCTTGCGGATGGTCTCGGTCACCCGGTCGTCGAACTCCGCCATGCTGCGGCTGAAGGCCGACTCCGGCCCCAGGCTGTCGTTGATCTTGCGGCCGACCGCAGTGAGCTCGTCCTGCAGCCGCCGGGCGGCGCCTTCGAAGTCCGGCGTCACCGCGCGCCGCTCGCCGAGCTGCGTCCGCACGGCCTGGGCGATGAAGCCGGAGCGGGTCGCGCCGCTGGCGGTCGCCGCCGCGTCCAGTCGCCGGAGCAGCTGTTCGCCGAGCGAGATGTTCACTCGCACCGGGGTGTCCTCCACCTCGACGTCCACCAGCAGCGCAAATTCCGGCGGCTGGGCCTGCACCTGCTCCACCGGGGTGGCGGCCGGCCATTCGTCTCCGGCGTCGGCGAGCACCTGCAGTCGCGCCCCGACGGCCGCGCGGGCGTTGGCGATGAGCTCCGCCGGATCCGCGCCTGCGGCGGAACACTCGGGGAGATCGGGAAACCGCGCCCGATAACCTGCGCTCCGGTCGCCCTGGGCGAGCGCGACATAGAAGACGGTGTTCATGCGTAAGCTCCTTCGCCTGCTGCGCACTAGATGTGTGTAGTTTTGCGCAACAACAAGCGGAGCCTTATACCGGCCGGCATTCACAGATCTATCTGCGCGGCGCCGGCTGAACCTGCGCAGAGGACGCGATCGCCTGCGCCACCCCTCACCCCAACCCTCTCCCCGCTTGCGGGGAGAGGGGGCAGACCTGGGGAGGGTTTTGTGGACACGAGGCCTATCCCACAGATCCCGCGCAACAATGGAGATAGGTATTGTGTCCCTGTATCCTTCGAGCCCTCTCCCCGCTTGCGGGGAGAGGGTTGGGTGAGGGGACGGCTGGGCTTCGCCGCGCGACCGGACAGTGGATCGAGGATCCTGGCTGAACCTGCGCAGAGGACGCGATCGCCTGCGCCACCCCTCACCCCAACCCTCTCCCCGCTTGCGGGGAGAGGGGGCGGACCGGGGAGGGTTTCGCGGACACGCGGCCTATCCCCACAGATCCCGCGCAACAATGGAGATAGGTATCTCCGAGCCCTCTCCCCGCTTGCGGGGAGAGGGTTGGGTGAGGGGACGGCTGGGCTTCGCCGCGCGACCGGACAGTGGATCGAGGATCCTGGCTGAACCTGCGCAGAGGACGCGATCGCCTGCGCCACCCCTCACCCCAACCCTCTCCCCGCTTGCGGGGAGAGGGGGCGGACCGGGGAGGGTTTTGTGGACACGAGGCCTCTCCCCACAGATCCCGCGCAACAATGGAGATGGGTATCTCCGAGCCCTCTCCCCGCTCGCGGGGAGAGGGTTGGGTGAGGGGACGGCTGGGCTTCGCCGCGCGACCGGACAATGGAGCGAGGATCCTGGCTGAACCTGCGCAGAGGACGCGATCGCCTGCGCCACCCCTCACCCCAACCCTCTCCCCGCTTGCGGGGAGAGGGCTCGCGGCCCTAGCCGCGCAGCAGCCGGTCTCGCGCGGCGTTGAGTTGGGCGGCCAGGCCCGAGGTGCCGCCCTTGTCGGGATGGACGCTGCGCATCAGGCGCGTGTAGGCGGCCTTGATCTCCTCGGGACTGGCGCCGGCCGGAACCCCCAATATGGAGCGGGCCGCCTCGGCGCTCATGCGATCGGGACGCGGCCGCTCGGCGGCTGCGCCGGGCGGGCGACGGGTCGACAGCGCCAGCCAGCCGCCCATCATCAACAGCACCGCCGCCGGCGCCCAGGCTTCGCGCAGGCCGGCGAAGGCGGCGCCCGCCAGGGCGACGATCGCGAAGCCGCCGGTCAGGAAGCGCCACTCCCGGCGCTTGAGGATCGGCTTGCCGCTCGTCCTGAGGATCAGCCAGAGCGCCAGGGCGCCCAGCAGGAGGTAGAGCAGCATCGGTGCGCGCGGGCGCCTATTCGGCCGCCAGTATCTCGCCGTCGAGGCCGCTGATGCCGAGCGCCGTCATCACCGCGCGCAGCTCCTGGCGCGCAGCCACGTGCTGCAGCGACATGGCCACCGGACGGATCCCCGGCGAGAGGTCGGCGACCGTGAGGCCAAACGGGAACAGCTCGCGATAGATCACCCGATCGCGCAGGCCGGGGCCGACCCGGAAGCCGACCTTGCGCGACAGCGCCTGCACCCGCTCGTCCAGCCGCTTGCGGTTGCGCGCCTCGGTCGGCGCAAGGCGGTTCCGCAGCACCACCCAGTCGATCATCTTGCGGTCCTTGGCGGCGCGCGCCTTGCGGCTGTTCCACACCGTCTCGGAATAGAGGCTGTGGCGGACCAGCTCGAGCGTCACCGGATCGACCACGCCCAGCATGTCGAAGTCGACGAAGCTGTCGTTCATCGGGGTGACGATCAGGTCGGCCAGGCCGTGGGCCATGCGGCTGATGGCCGTGTCGGCGCCGGGGGTGTCGATCAGCACGAAGTCGACGCCCTGGCTGGACTCGGCGAAGGCCTCCCCGAAGCGCGCCTCCGCCTCCGCTTCCGGGGCCGCAGCCAGCGCGGCTCCGTCGGAGCTCACCGGATGTTCGATGGGCATCGGGGCCGCAGCGTCGTTGGCGTCGAGCCAGGCGCGGCGATTGGCGAAGAAGTGGCCCAGGGTCTGCTGACGCAGGTCGAGGTCCAGCACGGCGACCTTGGCGCCGGCGTGCAGCAGGGCGACGGCGGTGTGGATGGCGATGGTCGACTTGCCCGCCCCGCCCTTCTCGTTGCCGATCACGATGACGCTGGCTTGCGACATGCGCTGTTCCCCTAGCCCGTCGGCGCGGCGCACCGACTCACAGCCCCCGATAGCTGAGCCTGCGCCAGTATAGCCCGTCAACGCGCCGAACGCCGCTGTCTGCTGATTTACGCCGCCAGGCGCCTCGGCCATAAGCGATCCCGCCTATTTGGAGCCGCCAGATGTCCCAGCCTCCCCTGACCATCGTCCGCACCGTGGCGGCGCTGCGCGCGCAGGTGCGGGCCTGGCGCGCCGCCGGCGCGCGGGTCGGCTTCGCCCCGACCATGGGCGCGCTGCACGAGGGCCACCTCTCCCTGGTGCAGCTCGCGCGGCGGCATGCGGAAAAGGTGGTGGTCAGCGTCTTCGTCAATCCTACGCAGTTCGCGCCGCACGAGGACTTCGACGCCTACCCGCGCAGCGAGGCGCGCGACGCCGAACTGCTGGCCGGCGTCGGCTGCGACCTGCTGTTCGCCCCCGCCGTGGGCGAGATGTATCCCCCGGGCTTCGCCACCACCGTGACCGTCAGCGGCGTCACCGATCCCCTCGACGGGGCCGCCCGCCCGGGCCATTTCGCCGGCGTCGCCACCGTGGTCAGCAAGCTCCTGAACCAGTGCGGTCCCGACGTCGCCGTGTTCGGCGAGAAGGACTACCAGCAGCTGCAGGTGATCCGACGGATGGTGCGCGACCTCGATGTGCCGGTGGAGATCATCGGCGCGCCGACGGCGCGCGCGCCGGACGGCCTGGCCCTGTCCTCGCGCAACGCCTACCTGACGTCCGCCGAGCGGGCGGTCGCGCCGACCCTGGCCCGCACCCTCGCCGAGGCCTGCACTCGGCTACAGACCGGCGCCTCCGTCGCCGAGACCGAGAGCCAAGCGATCGCCGCCCTGGACGCCGCGGGTTTTCGCAAGGTCGACTATGTCGAGGTCCGCACGCCTGAGGACCTCTCCCGACTCGGTCCCGGACCGATCACCGGCCCAGCGCGCATCCTCGCCGCCGCCTTCCTCGGAAGCACCCGGCTCATCGACAATATGGCGGTCTGAGACGGCGGGCCTGGAGGCCGCTCACCGGGCGCGCGAACAGGGGCGCATCGTCGCACAGCAGAGCTGTGGCACGACGTCACAGCGGCTCCGCTTGATTGTTAAAGATTAAGATTAATCCGGCGAAGCAATTAGAAGCTCTGGGCGAGAAATCGTCAGTGAAGACAACGCTTTCCAAACAAGCTTGGCCGTCAAAACCAAGCATTGCGACTCTTCGTCACGCAAGGTCTTCAGCAACTCCAGGCATGCTTCAGTTGATGCGTGCGACATCCCGCACCTTAGGCGCGCATTCGACACCCGACTAACTTCCCCGCCGACGCCGCCCCTGAGGGCCGTCTTTGTCCCCGGGGGAGCTCGCCATGTCATTCCTGAAGTTCGACGGCACGTTGGCCGCCGAAACGCCGACCGCCGCCTTCAGCAACTATGGCACGAGCGCCGGAGGCGAGACCCTGGTCGGCGGCGCCGGCGCGGACGCGCTGTGGGGGCAAGGCGCCGGCGACCTGCTGATCGGCGGCGGCGGCGGCGACAGCTTCTACCAAGGCGGCGGCGCGAAGATCCAGGAAATCGCCGGCGGCGCGGCCAACCAGATCGTCAGCTGGGCCAGCACCAAGCTCACCGCCTACGCCAACATCCAGAACCTGCAGGTCGGCGGCGACCACACCTACGCGGCGGGCGACGGCCAGAACAACATCATCATGGCCACGGGCACGAACCAGCAGCTCTACGGCGGCGCGGGCCAGGACGTGCTGGTCGGCGACGGCAAGTCGGACACCTTCATCATCGTCAAGGGCGAAGGCGCCGACGCCATCTACGGCTTCAACGCCGCCTCCGACGTGGTCCGCCTGACCTCCGGTTACACCAGCTTCGCCCAGGTGCAGTCGCACATGAGCCAGGTCGGCGCCGACGTGAAGATCGACATGGGCGGCGCCGACGCGGTCGTGCTGCGCAACATCAGCGTCAGCCAACTGGGCGCGGCCAACTTCCAGCTCCAGCTCGACACCGCCAAGCTGGGGGCCGCGACCTTCGCCGACGAGTTCAACTCCCTGAGCCTGTGGAAGAGCGGCAGCGGCACCTGGGCGACGACCTTCTGGTACCAGGATGCCGCCGGAAACGGCGGCACCCTCGCCAGCAACAACGAGCAGCAGTGGTATGTGAACGCCAACTACGCCGGAACCTCGTCGGTCACGCCCTGGACCGTCAACGGCGGCCTGCTGACGCTGACGGCCGCGCCGGCCACCAGCACGATCTCGTCGCAGATCGACGGCTACCACTACACCTCCGGCGAGCTTAACACCTTCCCCTCCTTCGCCCAGACCTACGGCTATTTCGAGATGAAGGCCCAGCTGCCGCAGACGGCGGGCGCCTGGCCGGCCTTCTGGCTGATGCCGACCGACGGCTCCTGGCCGCCGGAACTGGACGTCATGGAGACCCTGACGCAGGACCCCAACGGCGACTGGACCACGGCCCACTCGGGCGCGAGCGGCGCCCACACCATGAGCCAGGGCCTGGCCTTCATCCCCAACACGGCGAGCGGCTTCCACACCTACGGCGTGCTTTGGACCAAGACCGACCTCAGCTGGTACGTCGACGGCGTCGAGGTCTTCCACACCGCCACCCCGGCCGACATGAACAAGCCGATGTACATGATCGCCAACCTGGCCCTGGGCGGCTGGGGCGGGACGATCGACAACGGCCAGCTGCCGGCGCAGATGAACGTGGACTACATCCACGCCTATGCGCTGGCGGACGGCTCCAGCACGGTGGTGACCCAGCTGCCGGCGCCGACGCAGCCCCCTGCCCCCACGCCGCCTCCCGTCGGCCAGGTGTTGACCGCCGCCAGCGGCGGGATCCTGACCGGCGGCGCCGGGGCCGACACCCTGAACGCCAACACCGCCGGCTGCACCCTCACCGGCGGCGCGGGCGCCGACCTCTTCGCCTTCGCCAAGTCGCCCTCGAAGATGGCCCACATCACCGACTTCCAGGCCGGGGTCGACCGCATCGACGTCTCCAAGATCCTGATCGCCTACACGGGCTCCGATCCGGTCGCCGACAAATACGTCAGCTTCGTTTCCGACGGCCACGGCGGAACCAAGGTGATGGTCGACCGCGACGGCGCCGGGACCCTGTACAGGCCCGCCGCCGTCGTCGCCTTCGACAATGTGGCGCCCAGCAGCCTGACCAGCGCCAAGGTGTTCGGCGCCGCGGCCGCCACGCCCACCCCGCCGACCACCACCACGGGCCAGGTTCTGACCTCGACCGCTCCCGGCAGCGTGCTCACCGGCGGTGCGGGCGCCGACACCCTGACCGCCAGCGACGGGCTCGACACCCTCACCGGCGGCGCCGGCGCCGACCGCTTCGTCTTCGGCAAGGAGCCCTGGGCGCCGGTGCACATCACCGACTTCAAGGTCGGGACCGACGCCCTCGACCTCTCGGCCCTGTTCAAGACGGCGGGCTACACCGGGAGCAACCCGGTCGCCGACCACTACGTCTTCTTCGAGAGCGACGGCGCCGGCGGCACCGTGATCCGCTTCGACCACGACGGGACCGGCGCCAATCCGGTCTGGCCGAACACCATCATCGACCTGGAGCACGTCTCGCCGACCGGCCTGACCTGGGGCCAGCTCGCCGGCGGCGCGACGGCCGCGACCACCACGACCGCGGCAATCGCGCCGGTCGTCGTCGGCCAGGTGCTGACCTCGACCGCCGCCGGCAGCGTACTCACCGGCGGCGCGGGCGCCGACACCCTGACCGCCAGCAACGGGCTCGACACCCTGACCGGCGGCGCCGGCGCCGACCACTTCGTCTTCGGCAAGGAGCCCTGGGCGCCGGTGCACATCGCCGACTTCCAGCTCGGGACCGACGTCCTCGACCTCTCGGCCCTGTTCAAGACGGCAGGCTACACCGGGACCAACCCGGTCGCCGACCACTACGTCTTCTTCGAGAGCGACGGCGCCGGCGGGACGCTGATCCGCTTCGACCACGACGGGACCGGCGCCAATCCGGTCTGGCCGAACACCATCATCGACCTGGAGCACGTTTCGCCGACGGGGCTGACCTGGTCGCAGCTGGAGGCCGGCTGGATCGGCCACTAGCCAGGGGACGGGCGACCTGAGGACTGGCGAGAGCCGGCGCGGCCTTGCCGAGTTGCGCAAGGCCGCGGCGCGCCAAGGCGGTCAGCGGCAGCTCGAGCCGGCGGTGCGTCGCGATCCCGGCCGCCGCCACCAGCAGGAAGGCGGCCGGGAACAGCGCCATGGCCAGAACGGGTCCCGCGTGCAGCTTCTGCGCCGCCATGACCACCAGCTGGGTGCAGAAGAAGTGGGTCAGGTAGATCGAATAGGAGGCCGCCCCCAGGAGCTGCACCCAGCCCGCGCGTGCGGCCAGCCCTGAGCGTTCGGCGATCACCGCGCAGGCGACGATCACCGCGGCCGGGACCCCGAAGATCAGGGCGCGGTCGAGCTGCGGCCACAACCAGCCGCCCGCCAGCATGACGACGAAGGCCAGGCCGCCGAGCGCCGCCGCCGGCCAGCGCCAGGCCGGGACCGCCGGCAGGCGCGGCAGCAGCGCGCCCAACGCCATGCCGGCCGCGAACTCCAGGATCACCGGCTGGACGTAGAAGCGCAGGACCGGGTCGTGCGGCTTCACCAGCAGGCCCGCGAGCACGGCGGCGACCAGGATCACGCCGGTCAGGGTCAGGCCGAGATAGCGGCCCGGCAGCATCATACCGGCGGCGAACAGGAGGTAGAACATCATCTCGTAGTTCAGCGTCCAACCGACGAACACCGTCGGATGCATCCAGCCGTCGGCGCGCTGGAAGGGGATGAAGGCCAGCGACTTCGCCAGCTGCACCGGATCGGCGGTCGTCGACTGCATGAGCGACGGCGCCAGCACGGCGACGGCGAACACCGCCAGGGTGATGGTCCAGTAGAGCGGCGCGACCCGGCTCAACCGGTTGCGCAGGAAGCCCGCCGGCGTCTGGCGCCCGCCGTCGGTGGTCATCACCATGATCATGCCGCTGATGACGAAGAACAGGTCGACGCCGCTGTTGCCGAAGAAGGTCGAACCGTCCGGCAGCCCGGCCAGCCGCGCCAGCAGCTGCAGGTGTACGAAGACCACCAGAAACGCGGCGACGCCACGCAGCACCTGCACGTTGAGCAGCATCGCACCCCCTTCGCGCCACCGCCTCCTGCGGAGCCCGCGCCTTAGGCGATAACTGTCAGGCTCCAGGATGGTTCATCGGCGCGGGCGCCTCACCACGCGCCCAACTCGCGCAGCTGCCTGGCGAGGTCGGCGGGGATCTCGCCGGCGAGATCCTGGGCGAGGTCGTCCGGCGCGTCCTTCGGCTCCAGGTAGCGCCAACCCTGGAAGGCGCGCCGCGGGGTCGGCGCGACGCGGACGATCTGCGGATCCAGGGTCACCTCGCAACGGGCGTCCATCCCCTGGCCGACGGTGGCGATGTCGACGATCCGCTGGCGGCAGAGGATCACCCCCTTGAACACCCGAAACAGCGAGCCGCCGGCGATCATCTCCGCCGCCCGCTTCGGCGTCTGGCGGGTGTGCATCGTCCAGGGCCGGCCGCCCTGCAGATCCGCGGCGTGCCAGTCGACGAGCTGTTCGACCGTGTCGCAACCGACGCAGAGCTTGATCATGTGCAGGGGCATGGAAGACCGGAAATCACGCGGGACGCAGAGTCTCTAGCAGACCTCGCCCCGGCGCCAACCGCCGGCCTTGTCTCGCCGCGGCCGCGCCGCCGCCCCCAAAGCTCGGGGGACGGCGGGTCGGCGTCAGAGCGGCCTATTCCGCCGGCTCGAGGACCATGGCGACGCTGCGCTTGCCGAACAGCTTCCAGAGCAGGAAGGCGACCGCCAGCATGGCGACGAAGATGCCGAACAGCAGCAGGTTGAAGTAGATCATCGTCGCCATGCAACCGAGCGACAGCACCAGCGCGATGGCCGGGATCACCGGATAGCCGGGGGCCATGAAGCTGCGGGCGAGGTTCGGCTCGCTGACCCGCAGTTTGAACAGCGCCGCCATCGAGACGATGTAGAGCAGGATGGCGCCGAACACCGAGAGGGTGACGATGTTGGCCGTCAGGCCGAGGCCGCCCAGCTTGATCAGGCTGTCCGAGAAGATGGCGGCGATGCCGACCACGCCGCCGGCCAGGATGGCCCAGTGCGGGGTGCCGAACTTCGGATGCACCTTGGCCAGCACCGCCGGCAGGTAGCCCGCCCGGCCGAGCGCGAAGATCTGCCGCGAATAGCCGACGATGATGCCGTGGAACGAGGCGATCAGGCCGAACAGGCCGATCGCCACCATCATGTGCAGCCAGCCGGAGTTGTCGCCGACCACCAGCTTCATCGCCTGCGGCAGCGGATCGTTGACGGTGGCGAGCTTGCTCCAATCGCCGACGCCGCCGGTGAAGATCATCGCCCCGAAGGCCAGGAAGACCAGGGTCAGGATGCCGGCGATATAGGCGATCGGCACCACCTTCTTCGGCTCCTTGGTCTCTTCCGCCGCCATGGCCGCGCCCTCGATGGCGAGGAAGAACCAGATGGCGAAGGGGATGGCGGCGAAGATGCCGCTGATCGCCTTCGGGCCGAGCGCGGAGGATCCGGCCCAGCCGTTGATGGCGAAGCGGGCGAAGGAGAAGCCCGGCGCGACGACGCCCATGAAGACCAGCAGTTCGACGATGGCCAGCAGGGTGACGACCAGTTCGAAGGTCGCCGCGATGGTCACGCCGACGATATTCAGCCCCATGAAGACGACATAGGCGCCGACCGCCGCCAGCTTCGGGTCGAGCGCCGGAAACTGCACGTTGAGATAGGCGCCGATGGCGAGCGCGATCGCGGGCGGGGCGAACACGAACTCGATCAGCGTCGCGAAGCCGCCGAGAAAGCCGCCGACCGGACCGAAGGCGCGCAGGCCATAGGCGAACGGCCCGCCCGCGTGGGGGATGGCCGTGGTCAGCTCGGTGTAGGAGAAGATGAAGGTCGTATACATGACCGCCACCAGGATGGTGGTGACCAGGAAGCCCAGGGTGCCGGCGCTTCCCCAGCCGAAGTTCCAGCCGAAATACTCGCCGGAGATCACCAGGCCGACGGCTATCCCCCACAGGTGCAGGCCGGATAGCTGCTTCTTCAGTCCCGTCTCAGTCATCAGAACACCCCTTTTTCCCACACACACACCGGTTGACTCATTCGGCTTGCGGCGCGGCCACAAGCGCGGCGCCGCCGGCGTTCTCCTTCAGGCCGACGCCGCTCAGGCCGAGCCGGAAGGCCTCGCGCAGCAGCCAGGCGATCTTGTCGGCGGCCGCCTCGTAGGACAGGCCGTCGAGGTGGATGTTGGAGACGCAGTTGCGCTCGCTATCCATCCGGCCGAGACGCGGCGCGTGGGTGACGTAGGCGCCCAGGCTGTCAGGCGCCGAGAGCCCCGGCCGCTCGCCGATCAGCACGACGATGGCCCGGGCTTTCAGCGCTTCGCCGATCTCGTCGCCAAGCGCGACGCGAGCCTGTTCGGCCAGCACGACGGGTCCGACGCTGAGGTCGCCGAGCCGGTTGAGGCAGGCGCCCAGGGCCGCCTCGGCATGGTGCTCGACGGCCGCCGCCGACAGGCCGTCGGCGATGACGAAAACGACGTCGGACGGCTCGCCCTGCAGCTTCGCGAGATCCGCCGGATCCAGGCGGCGGCCGAGGTCCGGCCGCGCCAGGTACTGGGTGCGGCCGTCACAGCGCGAGCGGACCCGCACGCTCGGGCGCGGCGCCAGCCGCTCGGCCATGGCGGCGAAGTCGACGGCGCCGTGCACGGCGTCGCGGGCCCGGGCATGGGCCAGCTGCAGCTCGAGGTTGGCTCGGGTGGGAATGCCGTCGCCGCAGCGGCCGAGCCCGATGCGGGCGCGGGTGGTCAGGCGAAAGCGCGCGAAGGGGTCGAGTTCGACGACGCTCACGGCGCCGCCCCGTACTCGAGCAGCCGACGGGCGTGCGGCGCGCCGTGGCCGACAGGCGCCAGCCGGCCGGCCGCGTCGAGCATGCCCATCCGATTCAGCCAGGATTCGAATTCGGGGGCGGGCGGCTTGTCGAACAGGTGCCGGAGGCTGACCACGTCGTGGTACGACAGGCTCTGGTAGTTGAGCATGACGTCGTCGGCGCCAGGCACGGCGATCAGGAAGTTGCACCCCGCCGTGGTCAGCAGCACCGCCAGGCTGTCCATGTCGTCCTGGTCGGCCTCGGCGTGGTTGGTGTAGCAGACGTCGACGCCCATCGGCACGCCGAGCAGCTTGCCGCAGAAGTGGTCCTCGAGGCCGGCGCGGATGATCTGCTTGGCGTCGTAGAGATATTCCGGGCCGATGAAGCCGACGACCGTGTTGACCAGCAGCGGCTTCAGCTCGCGGCAGACGGCGTAGGCGCGCACCTCCAGGGTCTGCTGATCGACGCCGTGATGGGCCCCCGCCGACAGCGCGCTACCCTGCCCGGTCTCCAGGTAGACGACGTTGTCGCCCACCGTCCCGCGCTTCAGCGACAGCGCGGCTTGGCGACCTTCGCGCAGCACCGCCAGGTCGACGCCGAAACCGGCGTTGGCGGCTTGCGTGCCGGCCACGGACTGGAACACCAGGTCCAGCGGCGCGCCGCGCTCGATCGCCTCGATGGAGTTGGTGATATGCGTCAGCACGCACGATTGGGTGGGGATTTCGAACCGCTCGCGCAGCCGGTCGAGCAGGCTCAGAAGCGTGATGCAGGCATCGACGTTGTCGGTGGCCGGATTGATGCCGATGACCGCGTCGCCGACGCCGTAGAGCAGGCCGTCGAGGGTCGAGCCGGCGATGCCGATCGGATCGTCGGTCGGATGGTTGGGCTGCAGCCGGCTGGCCAGCCGCCCCGGCAGGCCCAGGGTGTTGCGGAAGGCGGTGACGACCTGGATCTTTGCGCCGACCGCGATCAGGTCGTGGTTGCGCATGATCTTGGAGACCGCGGCCACCATCTCCGGCGTCAAGCCTGGCGCGAGCGCGCTCAGCGCCTCGGTGGTCGCCTCATAGGACAGCAGCCATTCGCGGAACTGGCCGACGGTCATGTGGCTGACCGGGAGGAAGGCCGCCGCATCGTGGCTATCGATGATCAGCCGGGTGACCTCGTCGTCCTCGTAGGGGATCACCAGGTCCTGCAGGAAGACCTTCAGCGGCAGGTCGGCGAGGACGTAACGCGCGGCGATCGACCGCTCGTTGCTCTCGGCCGCGACCCCCGCCAGCCGGTCGCCGGACCGCAGGGGACTGGCGCAGGCCAGCACGTCCTTCAAGTCCCGGAAGCTGTGCGTCTCACCGCCAAGGCGAACCGAATATGTCGCCACGACGCCCGTCCGCTACGAGACGCCGATGGCGGCAAGCCGCCAGGCGGCCGGGCAGCGCGCGCCCGGAAAGTCGATCGATCGGGTGTCTTGCAGACCTGGGCGCATTCGCAAGGTGTCCGCCGCAACGCAGTCAGTCGTGACAGACCCATTGAGGCGCGGCCTATCGCCGCCGTGCCATGCGCAGCCGCGTTCCGGCCGGACGCCGCGCCTCCGATGCCTGGAGTTTAGGCAGCGGCGCACCGCAACGTCTGCGCGAAGGTCAGACGGGGCCTTCGGCGTCTAGCCCGGCCAGCAGGGCGCGCCGGCGGCGCGGGCCGCAGTTTCGAGGTCCGGCCGAAATCCCGGCTGCCTGAGCAGCCTCAGCCCGGCGCGCCGCCGTCGTCGGCCCAGCGCGGCGGCCGACGTTCGAGGAAGGCGCGGACGCCCTCCTGGCCCTCGTCGCCGGCGCGGGCGGCGGCGCTGCGGCGGGCGGTCAGCTCCATCAGCTCGTGGTCGATCTCGCGCCCGGCGACATCGGCGACCATCCGCTTGGCGCCGGCCAACGCCCCGGGCGCGCAGGCGAGGACCTCGCCAACGATGTGATCGTGCGCGGCGTCGAGCGCGCCGGCGTCGACGCAGACCTCGGTGATCAGGCCGATGCGCTGGGCGTAATCGGCGTCGAAGGTGTCGCCTGTGGCGAACAGGGCGCGGGCCTGCCTTGGCCCGATCGCCTGCACGACGTAGGGGGCGATGGTCGCCGGGACCAGGCCCAGCCGGACTTCGCAGAAGGCGAACCGGGCGTCCGCCGTCGCCACCGCCAGGTCGCACGCCGCCACCAGGCCGGCCCCGCCGCCGAAGGCTGCGCCCTCGACCAGGGCGACGGTGAGCTGCGGCAGGTCCCAGAGCTGCTTGAGCATGCGGGCCAGCGCGAAGGCGTCATCACGATTGTCGTCTTCGGCGCGATCGGCGGCCTGGCGCATCCATTCGAGGTCGGCGCCGGCGCAGAAGGTCCCGCCGGCGCCCCGCAGGAACACCACCCGCACCCCCTCGGCGCCGGATATCGTCCGAAAGGCCTCCTCCAGCGCCGAGACCAGGTCAGCGTCGAAGGCGTTGCGCCGCGCCGGCCGGTCCAGCACCACGGTGACGGCGCCCTCGACGGTGGCCTCGATGCGCACCTGGTCCGAGGTCGGGCTCGTGTCGACCACCTCCACCAGCGGATCGACGATGGGATTGGTCATGCTGATGCTCCCGGGCTTTTCAGGCGAAACGCCGGACCGATGCGAAAGGTCGCGCCCCGGCAGCGGGCCGCCTCGACCTATCCGATGGCGGCCGGACTTGGCTGCGGCTACCCTCGCCCGGTGGGCAGACTTCCAGAGATCCCCGCCGATTCGGCGCTCGCACGCCTCTTTCGCCAGCCGAAGGTGCAAGAGGAGATCGCCTGGTTTTCGTTGCCCGGGGGCCAGCCCCTCTACGGGCCCGGCGATCCGGCCGACCAGCTCTACCTGCTGCGTACCGGCCGGCTCGGCGTCTTCCGCCGCGAACCAGGTCGCGAACCGGAGTTCCTGGGCGTCATCCGCCCGGGCGAGCCGGTCGGCGAAATGTCGCTGCTGGCCCAGGCGCCGCATTCCGCCGACGTGGTGGCGCTGCGGGATTCCGAACTCTTCGCCCTGCCCGCCGAGGTCTTCTTCGCCGCCTGCGAGCGCGACGCTTCGGTGATGACCGAGCTCGCCCGGCTGATGATCCTGCGGACCCGCGACGAGGCCGCCCACCGCAGCGCCGGCGAGCCTTCGGTATTCGGCTTCACGCCCTTGGGCCAGCCGGGTCCGTTGCGGCCGCTGGTCGAGCGGCTGGCCCTGGAGGTCACACGGCTCGGCTACAAGGTCACCGTCGTCGGCGGGGAAGCCGCCAGCGCGCCGACCGAATGGCATTCCGAGGTCGAGCGCACCCACGACTTCGTCCTCTACGTGGCCGAGGCCGCCGACGCCGGCTGGCGCCAGTGGGTGACACGCCAGGTCGACCGGTTGTTCCGCGTCGCGCGCGGCGACCACGCCGCGGCGAAGGCGGCGCCGAACGCCTATTTCGCCGCCCCGCTGCAGGCCCAGCAGCTGGTCGACCTCGTCCTGCTGCAGCCGCCCGGCATCCGGTTTCCCAGCGGCTCGGAGGCCTGGGCCGATGTCGCCCAGCCGGCGCGGCTGTTCCACCTGCGGCGCGACGACCTTTCCGACATCCAGCGGCTGGCGCGGGTGCTGACCGGCCAGTCGGTGGGCGTGGTGCTCTCCGGCGGCGGCGCGCGGGCCTACGCCCATGTCGGCGCGATCCGGGCCCTGCGCGAGCGCAAGATTCCGCTGGATTTTCTCTGCGGCGTCTCGATGGGCGGGATCGTCGCGGCGGGCGTGGCGATGGGTTGGGACGACGCCGAGCTCGACCGGCGTATCCGCGCCGCCTTCGTAGACTCCAGCCCGCTCGACGACATCGCCTTCCCGATCCTGGCGATGACGCGCGGGACCAAGGTCACCGAGCGGCTCCGCGAGCATTTCGGCGAAGCCGAGATCGCCGATCTCTGGCGCCCCTACTTCTGCCTCTCGGCCAACCTGACCACCGGCGCCTACCACCTGCACAAGCGCGGCCTGGTCTGGCAGGCGCTCAGGGCCAGCGTCGCCCTGCCAGGCGTGATGCCGCCCGCCACCGACGGCGACGACGTGCTGGTGGACGGCGCGGTGCTGAAGAACTTCCCCGCCGACGTCATGCGCGCCGCTCAGCTCGGCCCGATCGTCGGCGTCGACGTCAGCGGCGATCGCAACATCACCGCCGACGACGTGGCGCGCCCTAAGTCCGCCTGGCGCTGGATCCTCTCCGGTCAGTGGCGCAAGGGCCCGCCGATCGTTTCGCTGCTGATGCGGGCGGCCACCGTCTCGACCGGCCGCGACCTGGCCGCGGCCCGCGCGGCGACCGACGTCCTCGTCCAGCCGCGCACCGGCCGGATCGAAATCCGCGACTGGAGCGCCTACGCGCCCGCCGTCGCCGAGGGCTATAAGGCGACGATCGAGGCGCTCGACCGGCTCGAGCAGCCTGTCGAGACGCTCAGGCGCCGCATCAGCCTGCAGGAACGCGCCCGAATTAGCGCCAATGCGCCGCCGCGCGCGGTGGCGCGGCAAATCCCATAAGGCCGAGTTTGCGCTTGGCCGCGGGCGCCCCATATTCGCTGTCCCTGTTCAACAGCTGAAAGGAGGTGATCCAGTGTCTCATAGTGAAAGCCGTAGCTCGGTGACCGTGACCTGGACCTCCGCTAGTGGGGTCTGCGCCTAAGCCTCTGATTAGGCTAAGGTCGTAAGCCGCTCTGCGGTCCGACTATGGAAAGGCCGCCCCGACAACGGGGGCCTTTCGCATTTCAGCACCCAGATCTCCGTCGGCGCTCGGGCGTCAGGGCTTCCAATGGCCGTCGCGGGCCGCGCGTTCTGCGGCCGCGTCGAGCGGCGCGCCGGCGATCAGGTCGTCGACCGCAGCCAGCACCGGGGCCGGCGTCTCGCTGCCGGCGGTGCGGTAGGCGCCCTGCGGCTGCGGCGACCAGGCGGCGAGCGCCCGGGCCGTCCAGCCCTGCGGCTCGCGACAGGCGACGCCGGCCAGCTTGTCGGCCGTGCTCTGGAAGGTGCGGCAATAGCGGCCGTCGTTGCTGCGGAAGCTGATGCCCACGCGAACGGCGCCGCCCTCGGCGGCGAGCCGCTGGTCCAGCGCCTGGGCCAGCTCGCCGCGGGCGACCAGCGCCCCGTCGCGGGCGGCGAGCGGGCCGCGGTCCGGCAGGGCGGCGCGGCCGACGATCACCCCCAGCGCCAGGCAGGCGGCCATCGCCGCCCACTGCGGCGCGCGCCAGCCGCGGCTCGGCGCATTGGCGGCCTGCGCCGCCAGGATCAGGCGCAGCGGCGCGGGCTCGTCGAGCACCGGATCGAAGGCGGCCGAGAGCCGGCGGCGCAGGTCCCGCTGGCGCGCGACCTCGCCTTGCAGGCCCGGATCGGCCGCCAGCTCCCGCTCGAAGGCGGCGCGGTCGGCCTCGGCGAGTTCGCCGTCGACATAGGCCGCCAGCCGTTCGTCCTGGTCCATCACGCCCCCTCCAACTGCGCCAACAGCGCCTGGCGCCCGCGCACCAGGCGACTGGTCAGCGTGCCCTGCGGCACCTCCAGCACCTCGGCCGCCTCCTTGTAGGAGAGGCCGTCGACCAGCACGAGGGCGACGGCCAGCCGCTGCTCCTCGGGCAGGCGGGCGATGGCGCGCTCGACCTCGGCGGCCTCGAGCCGGGCCTCGACGGTGCGGGCGCCGGCGTCGCCGACGTTCTCGCCCGCCTCCTCCGGGGCAAGCACGGCGCTTCGCCGCTTGCGGGCGCGGGTCTCGTCGATCCAGGCGTTTTTCATGATGCGGAATATCCAGCTGTCGAGCTGCGTCCCGGGTCGCCACTGGCCGCGGGCCGCGAGCGCCCGCTCGACGGTCAGCTGCACCAGGTCGTCGGCGTCCGCCGGCTGGCGGGCAAGCACGCGCGCCAGCCGCCGCAGGCGCGGCAAAAGCTCGACGATCTGTTGCTGCAGTGGATCCAAGATCAGGCTCTGTCTGTGGAATGAAACGACGCCGGCCGGGCGTTTCATCCCTTAGAAGACGATGAAACGACGCCTGCGAAGGTCAACGCATGAAAAAACCACCCTGGCAGCGGCGACGCTGGCCCGCCAGTCTCGCCTCAGCCCTCGCCGCCGCTCTCGCGGTCGCGAGCCCGGCGGGCGCGCAACTGCTCGGCGGCCGGTTGGGCGGGGCGCTTGGCGGCGTGACCGACGCGCTGCCCGAGCGCCTGCCGGGGCCCCGCGACCTGACGCAGACCCTTGAGGCGGCGACCGGCGAGGCGCGCAGGCTGGCCGCCCAGCGGCTGATCCGCCAGCATCCGGAAGCGGTCGAGGCGGACGATCACGGCGCCCCGGTGGTGCGCGGCGAGGTGCTGGCGCTTTCGCCCTCGCCCGAGGCGCTGGCCGCGGCGCAGCGCGCCGGCTTTGCCGTGCGCGGGCGGATTTCCGCCCCCGAGCTCGGCGTCGACAGCGTCACCCTCGCCGCGCCGGCCGGCGTCTCGGTCCGCGAGGCGGTTCGCCGGCTGCGCGCCCTCGACCCTAAGGGCCAGTACGACTTCGACCACCTCTACCAGCCCAGCGGCGGGACGGCGGAACGCGGCGCAGGCCTCGTCGCCCCTGGGCGAGCCGGCATCCGCGTCGGCCTGGTCGACGGATCGGTCGCCGCCGACCATCCGGCCCTGCACGGCGTCCGCCTCACGCAGCGAGCCTTTGCGCCCGGCGGGGCGAAGGTCACCGCGCATGCGACGGCCGTGGCCTCGCTGCTGGCCGGATCGCCGGGCGGCTTGCCCAGGGCGGCGTCCGGCGCGGAGGTGCTGGTGGCGGACGTCTATGGCCCAGGCCCGGCCGGCGGCTCGGCGGCGGCGATCGCCCAAGGGCTGGCCTGGCTGACGCAGAGCCGGGTGGGCGTCGTCAACATCAGCCTGGTCGGCCCGCCCAACCTGCTGCTGGGCGCCGCGGTGCGGGGTCTGGCGGCGCGCGGCGTCTTGCTGGTGGCCGCGGTCGGCAACGACGGTCCGGCCGCGCCGCCGCTCTATCCCGCCGCCTATCCCGGCGTGGTGGCGGTCACCGGCGTCGACGCGCGTCGCCGCGTTCTGCCGGAGGCGGGCCGCGGCGCCTATGTGGCCTTCGCCGCGCCCGGCGCGCAGATGGCGGCCGCGGCCCCCGGCGGCGGCTATTCCACCGTGCGCGGGACCTCGTTCGCTGCGCCGATCGTCGCCGCCGAGCTCGCCGCCGAGCTGCCGAGCGCCGACCCGGCGGCGGCCGCAACGAGCTTGCGGCGGCTGGCGGCGCAGGCCCAGGATCTCGGCGCGCCAGGTCGCGACCCGGTCTTCGGCTTCGGCCTCGTCGGCTTCGACCGGCGGGTGGACCCGGCGCGGGTCGCGGCCCGGCCCTAAAAAAAATCGCCGCCCGCGGGATGAAACGGCGAAGGCGCGTCGTTGGACCTGCTGTGAAGCCCAAGCTGTGGGCCCTCAGGAGACGGACACGATGCACAGGACCTCGCTCATGATCGGCGCCGCGACCGCGGCCGCCCTGTTCTTCGCCGGCGCCGCCAACGCCCAGCTGCTGGGCGGCGGGCTCGGCGGCGGCCTCACTGGCGGCCTGGGAGGCGGCCTAGGCGGCGGATTGGGCCTCGGCGGCCTGACCGGCTCGCTGAGCGGCGCCGGAAGCGCGGCGGGCCAGTTCGGCGCCGACGCCAGCGGCCTGACCTCCCAGGTGCACGGCGCCGCGGCCCACGCCCGCGGCGCGGCCCAGACTGGCGTCGGCGCCGCCCGCTCGGCGACCGGCCAGGCCCGCAACGCTGCGGCGACGGGCGCCGGCCAGGCGCAAGGCGCGCTCTCCGGCGCACTCCAGCAGGGACAGTCGGCCGCCAACTCCGCGCCGACGGCGTCGAGCAACAGCGACGCCGCTGGCTCCGGCGGCTTCGACGCCGGCTCGGGCCAGGCCTCGGGCCAGGGGCAGGCCTCCGGCGGGGCGAGCCTGAGCCTCGGCGGCCAGGCCTCGGCCGGCGCCCAGGCGTCGGGCGGAGCCTCAGGCAGCGCTCAGGCTCGTTAGGGTCAGGCGGCTGCGCGCCGGCGATCTGGAGAGGCTCGATCGGATCGAGTTCGCCGGGCGCGCGCCCCGGCAGGGGCCGTCGGACCACCGGCGGCCCTTCGCATGTCTGTCTCAGAACGAGACGCAGGCCGCCTGGGTGACCAGCAGGACGGAGTTCCGCTTGAAGCGGGTCTTGTAGGCGTTGCGGACCGCCTCCAGCCGCGGGGCGACCTTGCCGTCGCCCGGCAGCACGATCAGCACGATCTTCGCCGCCTCGCGGATCAGCTTGTTCTCCGGCCCGCGCCACTGGCTGCCGCCGTCGAGGACGGTCAGCCCATCGGGGAAGCGGGGCGTCATCTCCTCGTCGACGAACTTGGCGAAGGCCGCATCGCCGACGTCGGGTTTGCCGTCCACGTCCCGCCCAAAGAAAAGCTGCGCCGTGCGCAGCCGCTGCTGGCCCTGTGGACAGCTGGGCGGCGGCGGCGTGGTGGCGCAGGCCGCAAGGCTGAGAGACACCATGACGCCAGCTGCGAGACGCAGAGGAGAAAGCATGGGGCGTAGAGCTAACATGCGTGACCCCGATCGGCGAGGCTGCGCCGAATCTGGCCTGTGGACGCCTTGAAGGCGCCGCAATCGCTAGCGTCGTTCCGCCGCACGGGTCACGCGCTGCAGCAACATGAAGACCGCAACGGCGACGAAGCCCACTCCGGCGACCCCAGCCAGCCAGCCGACCAACATCGGGGTGAGGATCACGCCAGGGCGGGGCTCCGAAGGCGCGTTGAGCGCCCAGAAGAGGCCGCCGGCGAAGAAGGCCAGGCCGAGTACGATCAAACTGACGATCGCCAGCACGCTGTCGCCGCCGCGGACCTCGATCGACTGCACCGGCGGCGGCACGAACTCGAAGGGCGAGGTGTCGTCGATCACCACCCGCTGCGGCTCCGTTTCAGGTTCAGGCTCCGGAGCGGCGGCGGCCTCGGTCTCGATAGGCTCGTCGGGTGAAAGCGCAGGCTCCGGCGGTTCATCGAGCGCAGCCGGGACGAGAGGTTCAGCGTCGGGTTCAGGCTCGAGCTCGAGCTCGACGGCGGCCTCGGCCTCGGGAGCCGCCACCGGCGGGGTCTCCGGCGGCTCGGCGAACAGCGCCTGCAGCCGCGCGGTCACCGCCTCGGCGGCGGCGCGCACCGGGCTCTCGGGCTCGACCGGCTGGGGGGGCTCGCGGACCACGGCCACCGCTTCGCCCTCCAGCGAGGCGACGACCTGGACGGGGACGCCGCGTGGGGCGGTGTCCGGGGCGGCCTCGTCCAGCAACGGCTTCAGCACGGCGGCGGGCACGGCGCGCCAGGCCCCGTTCGGCGGCGTCAGGAACAAGAGCTTCTCGGCCGCCCGGCGGCGCACCAGGGCGTCGATGACGATCGGCTCGCCCTCGAACTCCGCCTTGCGCCACAGCTCCATCGCAAACGCTGCCTGGGTGAAAGCGCCCTCGTTGAGCCGCTTCAGCACGTCGCATCCGCGAAACGCCTCGACGCCGATGCCGAAGGCGAAGGCGCAGAGCGCGTCGAACTGGTTCTGGGTGACGTCGGCGTAGGTCAGCTCGTCGACGACATGAGCCACGCCGATCAGGTCGTAGAGCAGCAGCGCCTCGGCGTCGGCCTCCGAGACCTCCGCCCCTTCCCGCGCGGTCAGGGTGTGGCCATAGCCGATCGTCCAGCGTCCGTCGGACAGCTGGGCGGCCTTGCGGCGATAGCCTTCGAACCGCTTGATCAGCTCGATCGCGGCCCGGGAGACCTGGTGGCGGGGCGTCATGCACCTGTCCCGGTTTGACACAGACGCGCGGAGCGTCTCGCCCATCCGGGCAAGATGCGCGCCGTACGCCTGCTAAGCTTTACAACAGGATCAGGGCCGCGATGCCAAGCAGTGCGAGGAAGCCGAAGAAATCCGTCATGAACGTCACCACGACGGACGAGGAGACGGCCGGATCGCGCCCCGCCCGCTCGAGGACGATGGGCGCCAGGATGCCGCCCAAGGCGGCGACGAAGAAGTTGGCCATGATCGCCAGCGCCACCACCAGGCTGAGCCGCGGGTCGCGCCACAGGAAGTAGCTGCCGACGCCCAGCAGGATCCCCATCGCGGCGCCGTTGAACAGGCCCACCGCGACCTCGCGCAGGATCACCCGGAAGGCGTTGGCCGGGCTGAGCTCACGGCTGGCGATCGCCCGCACCGCAACCGTCAGCGCCTGGGTGCCGGCGTTGCCGCCCAGCGAGGAGACGATCGGCATCAGCATGATCAGGGCGACGAACTTGGCGACCATCTCCTGGAACGGCGCGATGACGGTGACGGCGATGGCCTCGGTGATCAGGTTGACCACCAGCCAGGGCAGCCGCGACTGGACGATGCCGAAGATGCCGGCGTCGCGGCCGGCGTCGGAGACCCCGGCCAGGGCCAGGATGTCCTCTTCACTTTCCTCGCGGATGACGCCGACGATGTCGTCGACGGTGATCTGGCCGACCAGCCGTCCGCCCGGCTCCACCACCGGCGCGGAGATCAGGTGGTACTTATTGAAGATGTAGGCGACTTCTTCCTGGTCGAGGTCGACCGGGATCTCGGTCACCGGCTCCATGATCTGGGCCAGCGGCACGTCGCGCTTCGAGCGCAGCAGGTGGCTGACCGGCGCGGCTCCCACCGGCTTGTAGGCCGGGTCGACGACGTAGACGTCGAAGAACAGCTCCGGCAGCTCATCGCTTTCGCGCCGCACGTGATCGATGGTCTGGCCGACGGTCCAGAACTGCGGCGCCGCGACCACCTCGCGCTGCATCAGCCGGCCAGCGGTCTCGTCGGCGTAGCCCAGCGAGCTTTCGATCGCCGCCCGCTCGACGTCGGGCATGGCGGCCAGCACCTGGGCGCGCTTGTCGGCCTCCAGGTCGTCGACGACGTCGGCGGCGTCGTCGGAATCCATCTCGCCCAGCGCCTTGGCCAGGGTCGCCGGCGGCAGATGCTCCAGCACATCCTCGCGGATGTCGGTGTCCAGCTCCGAGAGGATTTCGGGCAGCGCCTCGGGATCGAGGTGCGGGACCAGCTCCTCGCGGTCTTCCGCCGAGAGGAAGCCCATCAGGTCGGCGATGTCGGCCGGATGCAGGGCGCCCAGCAGCTCGCGCAGGCGCTCGGCGTCGCCCCGGTCGAGCGCATCGGCGACCATCGGGACGAATTCGGGATTTAGCGCGTAGTCCTCGCCAAGGGCGAGGTCTTCAAGGTCTTCCTCGGTCTCGGGCGTTTCCGTCCTCGCCAAGTCCGCCTTCGCCAGATCCATGAGGTCGTCCGATTCACGGCTCATGCGGACCTCCTATGGCTGGTGACGACGGTTGGTTTCCTGCCCGGTTTGATGACCTTCGTTCACTGGTGCGGTCGAGAAGACTCGAACTTCCACGGGTTGCCCCACAGCGACCTCAACGCTGCGCGTCTACCAATTCCGCCACGACCGCTCGTGGTGAGGCGCGGCAGGTAGCAAACGCCGGCGCCTTTGTGAAGCACCTTGGCGTCGATTAGGCGGCGCCGGCCATATAGTCGTAGACGTTCGCCGCGCCGGTGACGGCGATGGCGATGCGATCTTCGTTGATCTGGATTTCGCCGCGGGCGATCGGATGGTTGTTGGCGAGAATCCAGACCTCATCGTTGACGCTGGCGTCCAGCGGGATCACCGCGCCGCGGCCCATCCGCAGAAGCTGGGCCATCGGCAAGGTGGCGCGGCCGAGTACGATCTGGATCTCGACACTGACCGCCTTAACCTGCGCCACGCTGCAAAGCCCCGCTCACCGAATCGCTTGCCGACTTTGCGTCAGACGCGCCGGAGACCCATGTTGAGAGCCAGATGCTTGACCGCGCGTTAAACTCCGACCTCGAACGGCCGGCTTTCGGCCGCGCCGACCAGGCGCCGGCCGGCTGGGCGGTCTCTTCGGGCTACGTCGCCTACCCCGCCGCGGTCGAGGCGATGGAGGCGCGCGCGAGCGCCATCGCCGAGGGCCGGGCCGGCGAACTGGTCTGGCTGCTGGAGCATCCCCCGCTCTACACCGCCGGCGTCTCGGCCAAGCCGGGCGACCTGCTGGACCCGCAGCGCTTCCCGGTGTTCCGCAGCGGCCGTGGCGGCCAGTTCACCTATCACGGGCCCGGCCAGCGGGTGGCCTATGTGATGCTGGACCTCAACCGCCGCCGGCGCGACGTGCACGACTTCGTGGCGTCGCTGGAGGCCTGGATCATCGGCGCCCTGGCCCGCTTCAACGTCGAGGGCGAGCTGCGCGAGGGCCGGGTCGGCGTCTGGGTCGAGCGCAAGCGCCCCGGCGTCCCGCCGCGCGAGGACAAGATCGCCGCCATCGGCGTGAAGCTGCGCCGCTGGGTATCCTTCCATGGCATCGCGCTCAACGTCGAGCCGGACCTCGGCCATTTCAGCGGCATCATCCCCTGCGGCCAGGTCGAGCACGGCGTCACCAGCCTGGTCGACCTCGGCCATCCGGTGTCGCTGGACGACGCCGACGAGGCGCTGCGGGCAAGCTTCGTGGAGGTGTTCGGCGCCGTAGAGGCGGCGGAGCCGCCGATCTAGGGAACCACGGAAGGCACGGAATACACGGAAGAGGATTTGTCCATTAACCACACGAACGGAGGTTCATGAATCGGAGATGGCTCATTTGACCAGCCGACGGCCGGTCGTCTCTCATCAAAGCCCACGTTTCTCCTGACATCCGTCTCAGCGCGGCGCTTCCGTGTCTTCGGTGATTTCCGTGGTTCGAACCATCTTGTTCGTGTGGTTCGTGGGCAAAATGATTCGCCCTCCGATCTCCCAGAAAGACCGGATCGCAGCTCCACGGCGTTGGGCTTTCGCACCCCGCCCCTCGCGCCTAGATTACCCGCATGACCCAGCTCTCCCCCGCCGGTTTCGACCTCGCCCCGCCCTCGCCCGAGGAACGCCGAACCCTGGAGGCGCCGCTCACGCGCGAAGAAGCCGACGTCCTGTTGCATCATGGGACCGAAGCGCCGTTCTGCGGCGGGCTGCTCGACCAGAAGGACGACGGGGTCTACTGCTGTCGGCTCTGCGGCCTGCCGCTGTTCCGCCACCAGACGAAGTTCGAGAGCGGCACCGGCTGGCCTTCCTTCTGGGCGCCGTTCGAGGAGAGCCACGTGAGGGCGGTGCGCGACAGTTCCTACGGCATGGTGCGCATCGAGACCCGCTGCGCGCGGTGCGACAGCCACCAGGGCCACGTCTTCCCGGACGGACCGCCGCCGACGCGCCTGCGCTACTGCATCAATTCGGTCTCGCTGCAGTTCGTGGCGACCGGCGAGCCGCTGCCCGATCCCCTGCATCGCGGGGACCGCCTGCCCGAACCTGCCTAGACGGCGTCGCGGTCGCGCATGCGACGATCCGCCTGCAAAGCGTGGCCGCGGCCGCCGGGGTAATCTTTCGCTGCCGCCCACGAAGAGCGCCGCCGATGAGACTCACCCCCGCCGAAGCCCGGGCCCGCGCCGACGAGGTCCGCCAGACCAGCGCCACCCTCCTGCGCGGCCTGATCCCCACCGCCACCATCGACGCCTGGAACCTGGCGTTCCAGCCGCTGCTGGCCGCGGCGATCGCCCGCGAGGGCGACGACCCGAACCGCGGCGCCAAGCGCTACTACGTCACCCTGCCCTTCCAGGATCACTGGGCCGATCCCGCGATCATCGACAACGATGCGGTGATGGCCGTGGTCGAGGAGCTGGTCGGCGCCGACGGCGTCATGTGCCAGCTGGCCAGCGACACGCCGCTGCTCGGGTCCGAGCATCAGCAGCTGCACCGCGACACCCAGCTGCTGTTTCCCGAAAGCGGCGTCGAGACCCCGCCCTACCAGCTGGCGGTCAACTTCCCGCTGGTCGACGTCACCGACGAGACCGGGCCGATGGAGTACGCGCCCGGCACCCACATGCTGTCGAAGGCCGAGGGCATGGCGCGGATCGCCAGCGGCGAGATCCCGCTGGTGCGCGCCTACATGCAGCGCGGCGACGTGATGATCCGTGACGTGCGCCACATCCACCGCGGCACCCCCAACCGCAGCGCCACGCCGCGGCCGATGGTGGTGATCGGCTACTCCCGCCGCTGGCTGTTCCGCCCCGAGGTCAACATCCGCCTCCCCGCCGAAGTGCTCGAAGCCCTGCCCGAACGCGCCCGCCGCTGGCTGCGGTTCAACCCGGTGTTCACGACCAAGGCCGAAGCCGCCGAGCTGCACGAAACCTACCGGGCGTTCGCCTACTGAGCCCAGCCGCCGCCACGCTCCGCCGTCTCGCTGCGGGCGTCGCGAAGCGACTTAAGGGGGCCTAGTTCCGCTTCATGCCGGTCTTCGGATCGACCGATGTCTCCGTCGCGCCATAGCCGCCAAGGTCCCCGCCCTGGGCATTGCGCCGCATCTCCGCTTCCAGCGCGCTGGAGCCGAAGCCGCGGCCCGATCCGGTGAGGCCCGAGGGCTCGACCCGCAGGTTGTTCTGCACGTGGCGCACCCCGGTGAGGTCCTCGACCAGCCGCTCGGCGCGGTGCTTGGCCTCGCGGTTCTCGACGTGGCCGGAAAGCGTCACCTCCCCGCCCTTGACCTGGACCTCGATGTTGGACGCGTCCAGCCAGGGGTCTTCGGTGAGGCGGTCGTGCACCTCGTCGTTGATCCGCTCGTCGGAGCGCTGGTAGCCCTTCGGGCCACGGCCGCGATGGCCGCGCTCGCCCTCCTCGCGGTCGCCGCGGAACCAGGAGCTGATCCGCTCGCCGGCCCGCTGCAGGAAGTCGCCCGGGCGGTTGTCGTCCCGGCGCCGCTCGTCGCGATCCTCCCAGGCCTGGCGGCGCTCGAAATCCCGGGTCCCGCCGCGATCGGGATCGCTCTCCCAGGGCTCACGGCGGGCGCCGGCGCCCTCTTCGGCCCAGCGACGGGCGCCCCGGCCGGTGTAGTCCTGGGCTTCGAAGCGCGGCGCCCACCCGCGGTCGCGGCTCTCGCCCTGGCCCGATGAATAGGCCTGGTCGCGACCACCGCCATAGCCGCCGCCCATCGCGCCGGAGCCCACGCCCGAGCGCGGTCCATAGCCCCACTCGTCGTCGCCGTAGGCCGAGCGCCGACGGCCGAAAGCGCGCTCGTCGCGCTGATCCTCGTCCTCCATTCGCGGCCAGCTGCGGTCCTCGTGGTAAGGCGCTGCGCGGCGGTCCTCGCGGTCCCGCCACTCGCGCTCGCGCCAGTTACGGTCGCGCCAGCTCGCGTCGCGCTCCTGATCTCGCCAGCCCCGCTCAGGCCGGTCCGTCCATTTGTCCGCCATGGCGCATCCTCCGCATCTTCTCGGCGCTCACGCGCCGTCAAGCGCGAGAACACGGTGAGGCGCCGGTTGTTCCAGCTCGATCGAGCCGCATGCGCCAGCGACTTGCCGCGGGTCAATGTCGCCCCCGGCGCGCCATGCTAGATCCCGCCCATGGTGGAAGCGCGGACCATCAAAGCCGGGTTCATCTATTGCCTGCTGGTGATGGCCGCGGTGTTCGTGCTGGGCGTGGTGCGCAATCTCTGCGTCGCGCCGCTGGCCGGCCCGTTCGTGGCGGTAGGGCTGGAGACGCCGATCCTGCTGGCGATCGCCTGGAACGCCTGCGGCTGGGTGGCCGAGCGGATGGACGTCTCGCACCACGCCATCGATCGGCTGGCGATGGGCGGCCTGGCGCTGGCCACGCTGCTCGCCGGAGAACTGGTCATCGCACTGGTCGCCGACGGACGTTCGGCGGAGGACTACCTCGGACACTACGCCCCAAGCGCGATCCTCCTTGGCCTGGTGGCGCAGCTCGCCTTCGCCTTCATCCCCCTGGCCCGCCGCCGTCGCGGCGGCTGAGGGCTGACGCCGGACGGGCGCCTAAACCAGCGCCCGGAACCAGCGCTCGAGCATGTCGGCCTCGGTCCGCAGGCGCGCGGTGCGCTCGGCCGCCTCCTCGTCGACGCCCCAGCGCTCTTCCTGCCAAGCCTCGTCCAGCCGCGACAGCTCGAAGGCCTGTACGCCGGTGAGCCAGCCGCGCTGCACGCCGAGCGCCAGCACCGCCGAGCCGAACAGCGCCGCGGCGAAGGCCAGGCCGGCCAGGGCGAAGTCGTCGTGTTCCAAGGCGATGCGCCGCAGCTCGTCTAGGCTCTCCTGCGGCTGGGCCTGATGGACGATGCCCGAGGCCCGCACGAAGGAGAGCCGCGCCTCCCGCTCGGCCCGGTCGAGCAGCGGCCCCCACAGCTCCGTCTGGCGCCGGACCAGCGCCTCCGGCTCCTCGGCGAAATAGAGCAGCAGGTCCGCGCCGGCGTAGTGGACGATCTGGTCGGCCGTGGCTTCGCGCGCGCCGGCGATGGAATCGATCGCCGTATTGGCCAGCCGTGTGGCGTGCATCTGCGCAAGCTCGATGGTGGCGACCTGCGCCGTCCATTCGGCGGCGATCAGTTCCGCCAGCGCACGGCGCGGCGCCACGAGCCGCTTCCCGCCCGGGGTGCGCAGCCCCCGGCCGTCGAGCAGGACGACGAAGCCGCCCTCCGCCTCGGCGACCTCCACGACCTTGTAGAAGCGGCGCGGCTTTTCGACCGGTTCGTGGAATCCCTTGCGCAAAATATCCTCTGGCCTGGCGACGGAGACAGTGTGCCCCTGGAATGGGGCGGAAGGGGCGCTGGCGCAAGGCGGCGCGCGCACGTTGGCCACGTTAGGCCGCAGCGCCGCCTATCGCCGCCGCTTGGCGAACGGCTCTGGATCGGCCTCGTGCTCCTGGAATCCGAAGCGTTCGAAGCCGGCGCGCATCTCCGGGCTCAGCGGGGCTTCCAGCAACAGCGTCCCGCGCGAGGGGTGCGGCAGGACCAGCCGCCTGGCGTGAAGCTGCAGCTTGAGACCTGCGGAGAGGGCGACGGAGGCCTCGTTGCGGTACTTGGGGTCGCCGAGGATCGGGTGGCCGAGCGCCAGCGTGTGGGCGCGCAGCTGGTGGGTGCGGCCGGTGTGCGGCCACAGCGCCATCCAGGCGACTTCGCGTCCGGCGTTCGACAGCGTGACGAACTCGGTCTCGGCGCTCTCGGCGTCGGGGTCTTTGGGATCGGCCGGCGCCACCATCTCGCGGTCGCCGACGCCACGCTTGGCGAGCGGCAGCTCCAGCACGCCCTCCGGCGGCTTCGGCAGCCCGGCCACCAGGGCCCAGTAGATCTTCTGCGTGCGGCGCTTGGCGAAGGCGCCGGCCAGCTTGGCCGCCGCGCCGGGCGTCTTGCCCAGCACCAGCACCCCGGAGGTGTCACGGTCCAGCCGGTGGACCAGCCGCGGCCGATCCAGCCCCTCGCCCCAGGCCGACAGCAGCCGGTCGACGTGCTTGACGGTCTTGGTGCCGCCCTGGACGGCGAGTCCGCAGGGCTTGTTCAGCGCCAGCACCTCCTCGTCCTCGTAAATCACCAGCGAACGCGCGTAGGCCGCGTCGCGGGGGTCGAGCCGCTTGACCTCGTCCGGCGTCGGCGCGTCGGGCAGTGGCGGCACGCGCACCTGGGCGCCGGCCGCGAGCCGAGTGTCCGGCCTGGCCCGGGCGCCGTCGACCCGGATCTGGCCGGAGCGGGTCAGCTTCTGCAGCTGGATGTGGTTGAGGTGCGGCCAGCGGCGCTTGAACCAGCGGTCCAGGCGCACGCCGTCCTCGCCCGGGTCGACACTGAGGGTGCGGACCTCTCTCACGCGAACAGCTTTCGGGCGATCAGCAGGCCAGCGAACAGGGCGGTGATCGAAAGGCCCACCGAGGCGGCGCCGTAGAGCGCCGCGCCCGCGAGCTGTCGGCGCTCGATCATCAGCGCCGTCTCGAGCGAGAAGGAGGAGAAGGTGGTGAAGCCGCCCAGGACGCCCACGGCCAGCAACAACCGCCAGCGCTCCTGGTCAGCGCCGCCGCGGTGGGCGAGCGTGGAAATCAACAGTCCCATGCAAAGTCCGCCGAGCACATTGGCGATGAAGGTGCCGTAGGGCCAGCCGAACCCAAACGTCCGCGTCGCCAGGACGCCCACGACATAGCGGGCGATGGAGCCCATGGCCCCGCCCAGGCCCACCAAAAGATAGTTCAGCATCCGGCCCTTATGCGACGACCGCCGCCGTCGCGCAAAGGCTCAGGCAGGACGACCGAGGGTGCGGCGCACCGCGTGAGCGTCATAGACGTCCACTCCCGGAGGCCGGGGGCCGCGGCCCATAAAGACCTCGATAGTCGCCGCCGCAGCGCCCCCGCCATAACCGCCGCCGCCCAGGTCGAAACCGCTGCCGACGCCGACTCCCACGGCGCTGTGCCGGCCGAAGCTCGCTCCGCCGACGCCGAGGCTGAGCCGCGGGCCATTGCTGCCGCCGGTGGCCCGCAGGAAGCGGTCGGAGATCCGGAACCAGTCGTAGCCGTCGGCGAGCGCCAGGTCGGCGGCGCGCATGATGGCGAAGTCCATCACCTGTTCCGGCGGCGCGCTCGCACCGCCCTGGAAGGTGATGCGATAGCGGCCCGGCTCGATCCGATAGTCGGAATAGCCGATGGCGTTCGGACCCGCGGCTGGCTGATAGACGGTGGGGGTGGTGGCGCAGGCGGCCAGGCTGAGGGCGGCTAGCGCAGCGAGGACGGGGCGTTTCATCTGTGACTTCACTCTAAGGCGAAAACGTCTGTACGTTCCGCGACTTCGCAGAATGAACGAGCCAGCCTGCGCCGCCGTTCCGGCTTAGTCCAGGTCAAGCCTCGCCAGCAGCCCGGCCATGTCCGGCGGCGTCGGCGCCTCCAGCCGCTTCAGGCCGCCGCCGGGGTGGGGGAAGATCAGCGCCGCGGCGTGCAGCATCAGCCGCGGGACCGCGTGGCCCTCCACCGCCAGCGCACCGCCGTAGCGCGCGTCGCCGGCGATCGGCCGGCCGAGCGAGGCCAGGTGCACGCGGATCTGGTGCATCCGCCCGGTCTCCGGCTCCGCCTCCAGCAGCGCCGCGGTCGCGCTGGCCTTCAGCGTCCGGTAGCGGGTCCGGGCGCTCTCGGCGTCGGGGTGATCCGGCGGGCAGACGCGCATATAGGCCTCGCGGCCGATCTCCTCGCGCCGCAGCGACGCCTCGACCACGCCCTGCTCCGGCCGCGGCGCGCCGGGGGTGACGATCGCCCGGTAGGTCTTGGCGAACTTGCGCGCCATCATCGCCTTGCCGAGAAAGCCCGCGGCCGGCTTGGTCTTCGCCGTCAGGATGACGCCGGAGGTGTCGCGGTCCAGCCGGTGGATCAGCCGCGGCCGCGGCTTGCCGGGCCTGGCGAAGGCCCACAGCAGTTCGTCCAGGGTGTTCACCTGCCCCCGGCCGCCCTGGCTCGACAGGCCGAACGGCTTGTTGAGCGCCAGCAGCGCCTCGTCCTCATAGATCACCAGGCCGCGAACGAAGGCGACCTCGTCGGCGGTAAGCTTGATCGGCGCAGGCTCGGGGCGGGTCTTGTGCTTCAGGCGGGTGGTCATGCGCGGCCGGGGCCCGGAGGAGCCCCCTCCACCCCTTCGGGGTCCCCCTCCCCCAGAGGGGGAGGAGAGTCGAAGCTGCACGGCCCCTCTCCTCCCCCCTTGGGCGAGGGGGACCGCGGAGCGGTGGAGGGGGCGTCGCGGCGCTTCAAGACTTCCGCTGCGCCCGCAGCGCCGCCCAGCGTTCCAGCCGCTCCTTGATGCGGATCTCGTTTCCGGAGTCGCGCGGCTGGTAGAAGCTGCGGCGGCCCATCTCCTCGGGGAAATAGTCCTGGCCGGAGAAGCCGCCCTCGGCGTCATGGTCGTAGGCGTAGCCCTTGCCGTAGCCGAGGTCCTTCATCATCCGCGTCGGCGCGTTGAGGATGTGCTTGGGCGGCATCAGCGAGCCGGTCTCCTTGGCCGCCTTCATCGCCTGGTTGAAGGCGACATAGACTGCGTTCGACTTCGGCGCGCAGGCCATGTGCACCACCAGCTGGGCGAGGGCGATCTCGCCTTCCGGAGAGCCCAGGAAGTCGTAGGTGTCCTTGGCCGCATTGGCCAGCACCAGGGACATCGGATCGGCCTCGCCGATGTCCTCGGCGGCCGCGCGGATCAGCCGCCGGGCGATGAACAGCGGGTTCTCGCCGCCCTGCAACATGCGCGCCAGCCAGTAGAGCGCCGCGTCGGGGTCGGAGCCGCGGATCGACTTATGCAGGGCCGAGACGAGGTTGTAGTGTTCCTCGCGATCCTTGTCGTAGGCCGGGCTGCGCTTCTGCAGCACCTGGCCCAACGCCTTGGTGTCGAGCGGCGTGGCCGAGCCGATGTTGAACAGGGTTTCTGCGAGCGTCAGCAGATAGCGGCCGTCTCCGTCAGCCATGGCCATCAGCGCCTCGCGCGCGGGGGGCGCCAGCGGCAGCGACCGGCCTTCGAAGGCTTCGGCCTTGGCCAGCAGGATCTCCAGGGCCTCGTCGTCGAGGCGCTTGAGCACGAACACCTGGCAGCGCGAAAGCAGCGCCCCGTTCAGCTCGAACGAAGGGTTCTCGGTGGTGGCGCCGACCAGGGTGACGACGCCCTCCTCGACGAAGGGCAGGAAGCCGTCCTGCTGGGCGCGGTTGAAGCGGTGGATCTCGTCGACGAACAGCAGGGTCGACTGGCCGGCGGCGCGGCGGGCGCGGGCGGCCTCGAACGCCTTCTTCAGGTCGGCGACGCCGGAAAACACCGCCGACAGCTGCTGGAATTCGTAGCCGGCCTCCTTGGCCAGCAGCCGGGCGATGGTGGTCTTGCCGGTCCCGGGCGGACCCCAGAGGATCATCGAGGACAGCCGGCCGGCCTCGGCCATCCGCCGGATCGGCCCGCCCTCGCCCAGCAGATGGTCCTGGCCCACCACCTCGTCGAGGCGCTGGGGCCGCAGTCGCTCGGCGAGCGGCGACGGGGCCTGCGGCGTCAGGCCCGCGGCTTCGAACAGGTCGGCCATCGCCGCGCTCTAGCACACCTCCTACTGGAAGGTCGCCGTGATCTGCTGGCCGCCGCGCTCGATGGTCACCTGCCAGCTGCCGGCCGGCCGAGCGGTGGCGGCGACCAGGTCGCCGACGCTCTGGATGCGGCGGCCGTTGACCGAGCGGACGATGTCGCCGGGCTGCAGCCCGACCGCCGCGGCCGGTCCGCCGGCGATCTTGGTCACCATCACGCCCTGGCCGAAGGCGTCGACGCCGAGCTCGTCGGCGACCGCGGGCGAGAGGTTGACCACCGTCGCCCCGGCGAAGGGATTGCGGCCGTCGATCGTCCGTTCCTCGCGCGCAGGGCTCGCCGGCGCGGCCTCGGCGCGCAGGGTGACGGTCTGGTCGCGGCCGTCGCGTCGCAAGCCGATGCGGACGGCGTCGCCCACCCGGTGGGTGCCGATCGCATAGCCGACGCCGCCTGCATCGACCACGGGACGCCCGTCGACGGAGGTCACCACGTCGCCCTGGCGCACGCCCGCGCGCGCCGCCGCGCCACCCGGCCAGAGGTCGGCGACGAGCGCGCCGGACGGCGTGGCCAGGCCGAGGCTGCGGGCCATCTCCGGCGTCACGCTCTGCAGCCGGGCGCCGAACCAGGGCCGCACCAGGGTGTGGCCGCCGCCGACCGCGGTCTCGACCACCCGGCGAACCAGGGCGCCGGGAATGGCGAAGCCGACGCCCGAGGAGGTGCCGGACTGTGAAAGGATGAAGCTGTTGATGCCGATCAAGTCGCCGTTCATGTCGACCAGGGCGCCGCCGGAGTTGCCCGGGTTGATGGCCGCGTCGGTCTGGATATAGGACGAGGCCGCGTCCCCGGACGGGTCGGCCGTGCGGTTCAGCGCCGAGACGATGCCGTTGGTCACCGTCTGGCCGACGCCGAACGGATCGCCGATCGCCAGCACCAGGTCGCCGACCTCGGCGTCGCCGGTGTCGTTGATCGCCAGCGTCGGCAGGCCGGCGACGTCGATCTTCAGCACGGCGAGGTCGGTGCGCGGGTCGGCCAGCAGCACGCGGGCGGGGTATTCGCGGCGATCGGCGAGCGCGACGGTGATCTGCTGGCCGCCCTCGACCACATGGTTGTTGGTGACGATCACCCCGTCGGGCCGAACGATCACGCCCGAGCCCAGCGAGCCCTCGATCCGGTTGCGCGGCGCGCCCAGGCCGAACATCTCCCAGAACGGATCCACCTGCTGGCGCACCAGCCGCTTCGACGAGATGTTCACCACCGCAGGCGCCGCCTTCTTCACGACCGGCGCGAAGGATATCCGCATGGCCGCCGCGCTCGCCGGCGGCGTGCGGCTCGGCTGCGGCAGCGTGGTCTGGGCCTGGGTGTTCCCCGAGGGCGAGCAGGCCGCCAGGAAAATGAAGGCGAGGATCAGGACGCGGTATTCGCGCATGGGCTCTCCGGGTCGCCCGGACGGCGCAGGCGCGGCGGGCGTTCTAGCAACGGCGGAACTCAGCCGAGGTTTCGGGCGCAAGTTGGGCGCTCGCGGCGTCACCGTCCAGAGCTTGCGAAAGGCGAACCGCCGACGGAAATCTCAGGCCGCCTGCGTCTTGCCATGCGGCGCGACGCGGGCCGCGGCGATCGCGGCGCCGAGCGCCAGCAGGCCGGCGGCGATCAGGAAGGCTGCGCCGCTCAGCGCAGGCGCGCGGCCCGGCCCGACCGACCAGGCGTAGAGATAGCCGAACGCCGCCGGGGCGAGCATGCTGGTCAGGCCGGCGATGCTGCTGTTGGCTCCCTGCAGTCGCCCCTGTTCGCTGACGCCGGCCCGGCGGGTGGCGATGGCCTGGAAGCCCGGGCCGAACAGGCCCAGCAAGGCGCCGACCGGGGCGCCCAACAGGAAGACCCAGCCGCTCGGCGCCAGGCCGTAGATCGCCAGCCCGAGGGCGCCCGCCAGCAGTCCGGCGATCAGCGCCCGCAACTCGCCGATCCAGGCGACCACCCGCGGCACCAGCCCCACCTGGACGATCAGGCTGCAGACTCCGGTCAGGGCGAGCACCGGCCCGGTCACCCGCAGCGACCAGCCGTAGCGGTTGCCGGCGTAGAGGATGAACAGGGTCGGCAGCACCGCGTGGGCGAACTGCATGAGGAAGTTGACCACGGAGAGCCAAAGCAGCTGCGGATGGGAGGCGAGGAAGCCCAGCGAGGCCACGGGATTGGCCTTGCGCCAGCGGAACGCGGCCCGGTGCTCGGGCGCCAGGGATTCCGGCAGCACCAGCAGGCCGTAGACGGCGGCGACCAGGGTCACCCCGGCGGCGACGAAGAACGGCAGGCGCAGGGCGACGGCGCCCAGCATTCCGCCGAGGGCGGGGCCGACGATGAAGCTGGCGCTCCAGATCGCCCCGGTCAAGCCGAACCGCGCCGCGCGCTGCTCCGGCGGGGTGACGTCGGCGATATAGGCCGTGGCCACCGAGAAGCTGGAGGCCGTGAAGCCGGACAGCACGCGCCCGAGGAACAGCCAGCCCAGGTTCGGCGCGAAGCCCATCAGCAGGTAGTCCAGCCCGAGGCCGAGGATCGAGGCCAGCAGCACCGGGCGGCGGCCGAACCGGTCCGACAACGCCCCCATGATCGGCGCCCCGAAGAACTGGGCCACCGCCCAGGCGGCGGTGAGGATGCCGAGCAGCCGGCCCGCGGCGGCCGCATCGCCGTGCTGGAAATACTGGATCAACGGCGGAAACACCGGGATCAGCAGTCCCATCGACAGGGTGTCGAGACCCAGGCTGACCAGGATGAAGGGCACGGCCGCACGGGCGCGGGGCGTGTCGGCGCGGGGCGTCCCGGCGCGGGTTGGGTCGGTGCGGGACGCGTCCATCCCCGCTTCCATCGGGAGATCTGGCGGGTTTGGCAAGGGTCGGGTCAGGGCGGCTCGGCCAGGCGCCAGGGCGTGGTTGGCGCGCCCGCTACGTCCGCCAGAGCGATGAATTCTTCCAGGGAATTGGCGGCCTCGCCGCGCACCCATGAGGCGAAGCGGCGCTCCTGAACGGTGAGCGGCGCGCGCCGCGCGACCCGGCAAAGATAATAGGCTTCGCCCAGCGAAACCCGCTGACCGCAGGGCACGAGCTTGCCGGCGCGCAGGAAGGGCTCGGCGGTGAGCGGCGCGGCGAGGCAGACGCCGAGCCCGGCCGCGGCCGCCTCATAGGTCAGGTGCAGCATGTCGAAATGGCGCAGCTGTAGCGAGTTCGGGTCGCAGCCGGCCTTGGCGAACCAGCGCTCCCAGGTCCGCGCCGGGGTGCGGACCTCGAGCAAGGGGTAGGCCTGAAGGTCCGCCGCACAGCCCGGTCGCGCCCCGGCCTCGAGCAGGGAGGGCGCGCAGACCGGGAACAGGGGCGCTACGCAGATCTGCTCGGCGGCGAAGTCGGACGGCGGATCGACCGCGCCCCAGATCGCCAGCTGCGCTTCGCCCGAACGCAGCACGTTGAGCTCGCGCGTGGCGATCACGTCCACCTCCAGGCCGAGGGCGCGGCGCAGCTCGGCGAGCCGCGGCAGCAGCCAGGTGGCGCTGAGGCTGTGGGACGCGGCGACGCGCAGCGGCCCCACGGGCTCGACCAGGGCCGCGCCCGCCCGCTTGATGGCCGCGATGGCGGGCTCGACCATGGCGAAATAGCGCTCCCCCGCCACACTGAGGGTGCAGGTCTGGCGGTCGCGCTCGAACAGCTTGATGTCGAGGAAGTCCTCCAGGGCCGCGATCCGCCGGCTGACGGCTGAGGGGCTGAGCGCGAGCTCACGCGCGACGGCGCGGAAGCTGCCGCCCTGGGCGGCGGCCACAAACGTCTCCACGGCTTCGAGAGGCGGAGCCTGGCGCAGCATCGTGACTGCCTAGCGTCCGCATGTTGCAGACTTGCGACACGACCGGTTGCGCGCCGCAACTCAGGCCGGCATGCCGCCGGGGTGTCCGTCGGCGACCACGAAACGGGCAAGGCTGAACGAAGGGCCCTGGGGGGCGGCCAGGTCGCGGACGGCGCGCAGGTCCACGTCGAGCCGCGCAGGGCCGAGCTCGATCAGGGCGTAGCCCGCATGTCGGTTGTCGACAAAGCGCACGTGCGGATTGAGGCGCGCGGCCGGTCCGAAGAGCGCGTCGGGGCCGTTGCGCGAGGCCAGGCAGGTGGTGACGATCTCCGTGGCCAGCGTCGGCGACGATCGCTCGAAGTCACGCTTGACATCATTGATCCAGAAGGAATGAACATCGCCCCCCAGCACCACGGCGTTGCGGACCGCCGGCGCCTGCAAGGCCCCGAGCAGCCGCCCCCGGTTGGCGTCGTAGCCGTCCCAGAGGTCGGTGTGGCGCGCCCGCGGGCCTTGCGGCAGGAACAGACGCGCGAAGAGCGTCTGCTGGACGATCAGGCTCCAGCGCGCCCGCTCACCCCGCAGGCCCGAGGCGAGCCATGTCTCCTGCGCGGTCCCCATCATCGTCCGCCCGGAGGCGAGCGCCGCCTCGCAGTTCGCCACCACCTGCCCGCCCCGGACCTCGGGCGTGGCGCAGGCGTGCGGCGACCGGTACTGGCGCGTGTCGAGCACATGCAGGGTAGCCAGGTCGCCGAGCTGCAGCCGGCGATAGAGACGCACCTCCCCGTCGGGCCGCAGCGTGGAGGGCCGCAGCGGCATGTGCTCGAGATAGGCCTGGTAGGCGGCGGCGCGGCGCCGGACGAAGGCGTCCGGATCGGCGGTGGCGACGCCGTCGACGCCGGCGTAGTCGTTCTCCACTTCATGGTCGTCCCAGGTGACGACGAACGGGAACGCCGCGTGGGCCGCCGCCAGGTCGGAGTCGGTCCGATACAGCGCGTGGCGGGCACGGTAGTCCTCCAGCGTGATCGGCGGCGGCGCGCCGAACGCACGCACGTCGGGCCCCTCGCCGAATGACGTCTCGTAAATGTAGTCGCCGACCTGCAGAGCAATGTCCGGCGCCTGGGCGAGCATGTCGCGGTAGGCGTTGAACCAACCCTGCTCCCAGTGCTGACACGAGCTGAGCGCCAGGCGCAGGCGCTGCGGCCGGAGCGGGATGGTCGCGGCGCGGCCGACGCGGCTGGTCGCCCCGCCCAAGTGGAAGCGGTACCAATAGGGGCGGCCGGGCTCCAGTCCGGCCAACTCCAGGTGCGTCGCCCCGGCGCGCGCCCGGCGCGCCACGGCCCGCCCGCTGCGCACGATGCGCCGGAAGCCCTCGTCCGCCGCCACTTCGAAACCGATCTCCGCGTCCGCCTCCAGCCCGACCGCCCGGGTCCAGAGCACGAAGCCGTCTGCGCTCGGATCGCCCGATGCCACCCCGAGCGCGAAGGGGTCCTGGCGCAGCCGGACCGGCGCGTGCGCCGAGGCCGCCTGGGCCGTCGCGACGAAGCGCGTCGCCGCCAGCGCGGCGGCGGCGCGCAGCAGCTGACGCCGGCCGAGCATCAGAATTCGGCCCCCACGCGCAGGTAGTAGCTACGCCCGTTGACCCCGATCGGCGTCTCCTCCCCGGTCGGGAAGCTGCCGCCCGTCAAGGCGATCGCCGTGACCTGATCGTTGATCCGATCCGGCATGGCGTCAAACAGGTTCTGCACGCCCAGGGTCAGGCGCAGCGACCGGTTGACCCGATAGGTGGCGGCGAGATCGACGGTCGTCCCGCCGTCGAAGCTTTGGGCGGCCACCAAGGGCGCGGAGTTGTAATGGCCGAAGTCGGTCAGGTTGAGCCCAAGCTCCAAGGGCCCGCGGCTCAGCATCGCCTGGAGCGTCAGCTTGCTCTTGGGTTGAGCGTCGGTGACGAACAGCTGGGATTTCAGGCTGAGCAACGGCAGGGTCGGGATGGCCGGGTTCGGCCGCAGTTGATCGATATGACTCTCGAAGCGACCGTATCCGGCCCGGAGCGAGAGGTCGGTCCCGGCGGCGAGGCGCGTCTGCCAGCGGAGAGCGATTTCGTAGCCATTGGTCGTGGTGTCGATGGCGTTGGTGAAGAAGCGCACCTGCTGGAAGTTGGCGACGCCGGCCGCGGCCAGGATCGCGGTGACCGCCGGCCCGCCGAGCTGTTCGGTTAGGGCGATGCGATCGTCGATGGCGATATGGAAGTAATCGGCGGTGAGCGAAAACCCGTCGAAGGGGCCGACCACCAGTCCCGCGGAGACGTTGCGCGAGCGCTCCGGCTTCAGCGGTCGCGCGCCGAGCGCCTGGGCCACCGGGTCGGAGACCGGCAGGGTGGCCACGGTGACGAGCCGCCCGGCGCTGAGGGCGCCTTGCACGGCGCTGAAGTATTGCTGCTGCAAGGACGGCGCCCGGAAGCCCGTGCCGACGCTGGCGCGCAGCGCCACCCCGGGCCGCAGCTCCCAGCGCGCCGCGCCGCGCCAGGTCGCCCGGCCGCCGAAATCGTCATAATGATCGTAGCGCGCCGCCGCGGTGAGGAGCAGCGCGCGGACGGGCCGGGCTTCCAGGTCGACGAAAGCGGCGAAGGCGTCGCGGTTGACGTCGGTCGGCGTGGCCGGGTTGAAGCCCGCGAAGCCGTCGGCGCCCGCGCCGGCGTAGGCGAGCGGCTCGCCCGGGCGAATCCTGTAGCCCTCGTGTCGATACTGGGCGCCGAGCGCCAGATTGCCGCCGGCGAGCAGGCGCTCGAGGGGCCGCGACAGCGTCAGGTCGGTGACCGCCTGCCGATAGGTGACGCCGCCGGAATCGAAGCGCGTGGGGCTCGCCAGCCCGAGCGTCGGATTGGCGGTGTCGCGGACCTGGAAGTTGGCGCGGTCGTAGCCGAAGGTCTCGCTGAGGTCCGCTTCAAAGCCGGCGATGGGGCCGCGAACGCCCGCCGCGGCGGCCACGTCCAGGATGTGTGGCTCGATGATCGGCAGGAAGCCGTTCGGGTAGAGGGGCGAGAACCCCGGGACACGGAAGCCGGCGGCGTTGTTCGACCGCTTCGTCGTGACGGTCCCGAAGCCATAGGCCGTCCAGCTTCCCACCGGCTTGGCGGCGTCCAGCGCCAGGCTCGCCACGCTCGCCTCCGGATCGCCGATCCGATAGGTGACGCGGCCGAAACGCTGGTCAAGAAGGGCGCGGTTGGTCGCTTCCTGATGCCGGGCCAGCGCCGTCAGGGTGAGGTGGCCGCCCTCGCCGAGCGGCAGCCCCTGCGTGACGGTGGCCATGGCGTTCTGGCCGTCCCCCTGCTCGGTCGCTCCGCCCTGCAAGGCGACCGAAGCGCCCTCGGCCGCGGACTTCAGGATGATGTTGATGACCCCGGCGATGGCGTCGGAGCCGTACTGCGCGGCGGCGCCGTCGCGCAGCACTTCGATGTGGTCGATGGCGCCTTCGGGAATGGTGTCGAGGTCCACCGCCGCCGACCCCCGGCCGATGCTGTTGTTGACGTTGAGGATGGCGTTGGCGTGACGCCGCTTGCCGTTCACGAGCACCAGCGTCTGGTCAGGCGCGAGGCCGCGGAGGGTCACCGGCTTGGTGTTCGCCGCCGTGGCGGTGGTCGCCGCCCGAGCGAAGTTGACGGACGGCTCGAGGAAGTTGAGCGCCCGCCCGAGGTCGGGATAGCCGCTCGCCTCGAGACGCGCGACGGGGATCACGTCGACGGGCGCCACGGAGCTGAGCGCCGTGCGGTCGGCGGCGCGCGTGCCGGTGACCACGACCTCGTCCACGGCGGCCGGCGCGACGCCCTGGGCGCACGCCTCACCCGCCAGCGCCATCGCGCCTGCGAACACCGCCGTCCTGATCATCTGCACCCCCCGTGGACCTGGCCGGGTGGTTAGCCGAGCGGAGCGGGGCGCGGTTATCGACGAAAGCGAGACAGCTGTTGCGCCTCACGCAACGGCTCCCCCGCCGCCGCTCACACCCAGCCGGTGATCTTCAGGCCGCTCGCCTGCTCGGCCTCCTCGCGCGACACCTGGCGGACGGTCTGGGAGATCGTCCACATGTGGCCCTCGGGGTCGCGGCAGCGGTAGGTCCGCGCGCCGTAGAACTGGTCCTGCGGCTCCATCAGGATCTCGGCCCCCGCCGCGCGGGCCTGGGCGCAGTGGGGGTCGATGTCGGCGTCGATCTGGACATGGACCGTCTGGGTGTTCTTGCCGCCGATCGAGGCCGGGCTGCGGTGGTCCAAGGTCCACTCGTTGCCGATCATGATCAGCGCCGGGCCGTGGCGCATCTCCGCATGGGCGAGATCGCCCTGGGCGTCTTCGATCAGCATGGCCACCTCGAAGCCGAACGCCCGCTCCAGCCAGGCCAGGGCCGCGCGCGGATCTCGGTAGCAGACGGCGGGGGTCAACGATCGGGTCTCGGCCATGACGATCTCCTGGCGAGTGCGTCTGTCGATCATACCTTGTCCGGATACACCGGGGCGATGTCGACCGGGATGTCGCCCAGGGTGGCGTTGACGGCGCGGACGTCGTCGTCGAGGTGGGCGTATCTGTCGAAGAAGGCGACCATGCCGGCGTAGTCGCCGTCGCCCTGCCGGCGGACGATCTCGCCGACCAGATCGCGGATGCCGGCGGCCATCGCCGCGTCGTCGACCCGGAAGCGCTTTTGCGCGGCGTCCCAGCTGAACGCGCCCTTGCTCTTCAGGTAGCCGTACTGCAGGGCCGCGCCGCGTCCGTGGGCGTCGCCGTCGCCCCAGCGGGCGGCCCGCAGCAGGCCGGCGAAATAGGTGGCCAGCATCTTCGGCCGGTCGGCCGCCGGGATCAGGCCCTTCTGCATCATGAAGAGGACGTTGTAGGCGCCCATGACGTCGGCCTTGGCCTCTTCCGCCGTGCCGTGGATGTCCTTCAGCTCCGCCTGCACGGTGGTGGCGCGGCCGCCGACGGTGATCGAGCCCGGACCAAGGCTGTGCGACAGCTCGTGGAACAGGGTCTCGTAGACCATGTACTGGCGGGTCACCAGCGGGACCTGCTCGGCGACCAGGGCGCGGGCGGCGATCGGGTGCAGGATCTTGTCGTACTTGGCCCCCAGCACGTTGGCGAGGATCACCTTCTTGGCGCCCTTGGCCTCGCGCACCCGCTCGTCGTTGGGCAGGTTGAAGGCGATGGTCTGCGGCCCATGCAGGTTGTCGCCGCCGCCGTGCACCTGGTCGGCCACGGCGATCGGCGAGGCCCCGCCGCGCTTGAAGTTCTTGTAGCGGTCGGCGACCGGCAGGTTGGCTTCCATGTCGCGCAGCTGGCTCTTGAAGACGGCCAGCCTGGCGCTCTCCTTGGGATCCTTGACCGTGACGAAGGCCTCGAAGGCGGTCTTCTGGCCGTAGAGCTCGTCGGTGTAGGTCTCGTAGGGCCCGATCGCCACCTCGATCGGCGTGCCGGCGACGTCCATCCAGGCCATCTCCGAGGCGAAGTAGTCGTTGCTGCGGAAGGCCCGGGCGCGCAGCGTCAGGAACCGCTTGAGGCTGGGGTTGGCGCTCGCCTGAGCCGCCGCCTCCAGCAGGGCCGCGGCGCGCGTCAGCTGCGGCTTGTAGGCGAGCGAATAGGGGACGGTGACCAGGCGGTCCCCCTGGCGGCGGACCACCGTGTAGCCGTCCAGCAGGGCCGCGCGCTCGGCCGGATGGGCGGCGATATAGGCGTCGAGGCCGGCCTTGCTCAGGTCGGCGGGGTAGAAGCCGTGCCCGGGCCCCTGCCCCGCCGCCTGCTTGTCGTAAACGGCGCTCATCACCTCGGCGGCCTGGATCAGCAGGTTCACCACCTTGCGATCCTGCGGCGTCAGGAAGGCGGTGTTCGGCCGCATCACCACCCGGGCGTACCCCGCCTGCGCCTCGGCCGCCGCGGGCGCAGCCGGGGCGAGCGTCGGCCCGGCGGAGACGGCCAGAGCCAGGAGAAGCGGAACGAGCGGACGCATGGTGTGGGGCTCCTGGAGATTCCGCCCCTGGCTTATCGTGTTACATCGAATGTGACGAGGGGATCCGCCACCGGCGGCGGCCACGACGAAGCGGGTCGAGCTACGCCGCTCGGCCGGCTCGTGCTAAGCGGGCCGCCTGCTTCCGGAGCCTGCCTTGAAACGCCTTCTGCCCCTGACGATCATCGCCGTCCTCGCCGCCGCCGGCGGCGCCGAAGCGCAATCCTCGGGCGCGGCCGCGCCCGCGACCTCGGCGAACGAGACCTTCCTGGCGAAGAACGCCGCCGCCCCCGGCGTCAGGACGCTGGCCTCCGGCCTGCAGTACAAGGTCCTCCAGTCCGGGCCGGCGGGCCCCTCGCCCAAGCCCGGCGACATCGTCAAGGTGCACTACGAAGGCTCGCTGACCTCGGGCGAGGTCTTCGACTCCTCGTTCGCCCGCGGGAAGCCCGCGCTGATGCCGCTCGCCGACCTGGTTCCAGCCTGGATGGAGGCCTTGCCGCTGATGCATGTCGGCGACGAGTGGATCCTCTATGCGCCGCCCTCGCTCGGCTACGGCGCGGAGGGCGCCGGGCCGATCCCGCCCAACAGCGTGCTGATCTTCCGCATCAAGCTGCTCGGCATGCTGTCGCCGGACTGAGCGGGGAAGCCGTCATGGGCCCGGCGCCGACCGCCAGCTGAATGGCCCCGGACAGCCTAGGAGATGACACGCGCCGGCAGCTGAGGCCATCCGGCAGGGCGGTCAGTTCCAGGATGCGGACATCGGGAGTGGGAGAGAGGGGTGGAAGTCGGACCTCAGACTAGCGCCAAAAGAAGAATGACCGGCGCGGATCAGCCTTCCGCGCAACCTCCCAGAGGAGCCGCTCAGCTCTCTGCGATGGTGGTGCCACCACGTAGCCGACGTTCGCTACTGGCCCGCTCTTTCGCCCGAGCGGACTTACGACATGGATTTGGCCGCCCTCCACGTACCATTCACCTACGACGGGCCTTCCACGATAGGTAGTTCGGACCTCTTGTCTCTCACCCATGAAGTGCGGTTCCCTTGCGCACGCGGTACGTTGCCGGGCGGCATGTACGTCCGCAATGGGGTCACCACCGGTGCCGAGCTCCTATCCGAGGAGCTGACGTTCGCGGCGGCGGTTCGGGGTGGTTCAGTGACATTCGTTCAGCTTGCCGGCCTGACACTGACCCGCTGTTCGTTCGGGCCGCCAATGCGCAGCGCGCCCTCCATCCCGGCTGCGGGCCCCGAGGCATTCGCCTTCATATGCGAGCCAGAGAAGGGCACGACGAGGGTCGTCTCGTCACAGGAAGCTGGACGAAATCGGAGGTGGAGGTGCTCGTGCCCTGGCCATTGAGCACGGATGCCCTCGTCCACTAGCCACACCAGATCGGACGCCCGATCCGCTTCTGTGAAGAGAACCTGAGCCTGATCTTCAACGACGCCTTCGCCGCGAACCATGACCTTGTCGGCGCACGTCGTGGCGGCCCAACCGTGGCACACGTCCGTCATGTTCAACGCAGGAGGAGCGCTGGGCCCGCCCGCGTGAAGCTCGGAGCAAGAGCCTCCGCGCTCGCGCTCGATTTGGAAGACGGTCTTCACGGTTGGCTGCTCCAGCGGCTCAGCCATCGCTGGGCGGGACGCCGCGCATAAAGCGACAAAGGCGAGGAGGCAGGCTGTCCGCATCCGCCAGTTGTGCAGCCTCGCCACAAGGTCCGCAACGGGGTCGTGAGCACGTATTGACCGGGCGCCTGCAACCTTCGTGCGATATCCGGCGGGCGCGACGCCCAAAGCAAAAAAGCCCCGGACGTCGCCGTCCGGGGCCTTCGTGTTCAGCCTGGAGAGCTGAGCCTAGTCTTCGCCGTAGGCGGCTTGCGCTGCCGGGCCGGAGTCCTTGCCCTTTTCGGACGGATCGCGGTCGACGAACTCGATCACCGCCATGGCGGCGTTGTCGCCGTGGCGATAGCCGGCCTTCAGCACCCGGATGTAGCCGCCGTTGCGGCCGGCGTAGCGCGGGCCGAGCACCGAGAACAGCTTGCCGACCTGGTCCACGTCGCGGACCTGGCTGATCGCCTGGCGGCGCGCATGCAGGTCGCCGCGCTTGGCCAAGGTCACCAGCTTCTCGACGAAGGGGCGAAGCTCCTTGGCCTTCGGCAGGGTGGTGACGATCTGCTCGTGCTTGATCAGGCTCGCCGACATGTTGGCGAACATGGCCGTGCGGTGGCTGGTGGTGCGGCCCAGCTTGCGGTGGGCTTTTCCGTGACGCATCTCGATATCTCCTGGGCCACCTGGCCCGCTGGACGCTCCCGATTTCACGGGAAGCTGTCCGACCTAACCAAATCCCAGCCTGCTCCCGCCTGGGTCAACACGATGCGCCGGGGCCCTCCGCCGATCTTGCGGCTTCACCGGGCCCGGGCCGTCGAAACGGCCCGGAGTTGGCGCGAAGAGCAGATTACATCTGGTCTTCGAACTTCTTGGCGAGCTCTTCGATGTTCTCCGGCGGCCAGTTCGGCACGTCCATGCCGAGGTGCAGCCCCATGCCGGCGAGCACTTCCTTGATCTCGTTGAGCGACTTGCGGCCGAAGTTCGGGGTGCGCAGCATCTCGGCTTCGGTCTTCTGGATCAGGTCGCCGATGTAGACGATGTTGTCGTTCTTCAGGCAGTTGGCCGAACGGACGGAGAGCTCGAGCTCGTCGACCTTCTTCAGCAGGGCCGGGTTGAACGGCAGTTCCGGCTTGGCCTCGCCCTCGACCTTCTTCTTCGGTTCTTCGAAGGTGATGAAGATCTGCAGCTGGTCCTGGAGGATACGCGCGGCGTAGGCCACGGCGTCGACCGGGCTGACCGCGCCGTTGGTCTCCACTTCCATGATCAGCTTGTCGTAATCCAGGCTTTGCCCTTGACGCGTGGGTTCGACCCGATAGGCGACCCGCTTGACCGGGGAATAGAGGGCGTCGACGGCGATTAGGCCGATCGGCGCGTCTTCCGGCCGGTTCATCTCGGCGGGGACATAGCCCTTGCCGGTCTGCACCACGAACTCCATGCGCACGTTCGCGCCCTCGTCGAGGGTGCAGAGCACATGGTCGCCGTTGAGGATCTCGATGTCGGCCGGGGCGTCGATCTGGCCGGCGGTCACCGGGCCGGGGCCGGTGGCGCGCAGCGTCATCCGCTTCGGCCCTTCGGAGTGCATGCGCACGGCGAGCTGCTTGATGTTCAGGACGATGTCGACGACGTCTTCACGCACGCCTTCCATCGACGAGAATTCGTGCACCACGCCGTCGATCTGGACGGCGGTCACGGCGGCGCCCTGCAGCGACGAAAGCAGCACGCGCCGCAGGCTGTTGCCCAGCGTCACGCCGAAGCCGCGCTCGAGCGGCTCGGCCACCAGACGCGCCTTGCGGCTGGCGTCGGCGCCGGTCTCGATGAGCGGCTTCTCGGGACGGATGAGCTCGTTCCAGTTTCTTTCGATCACGGATGGTGTCCCTCGAAACGCAGGATCGCCGGCCGCATCCGCGGTCCGGCGCCCTCAGAATTGCAGTACTTGACGACTTAGACGCGCCGGCGCTTGGGCGGCCGGCAGCCGTTGTGCGGGATGGGGGTCACGTCGCGAATGGTGGTGATCGTCATGCCCACGGACTGCAGGGCCCGGAGCGCCGATTCACGTCCCGAGCCGGGGCCCGACACGTTCACTTCCAGGGTCTTCACGCCATGCTCGGCGGCCTTGCGGCCCGCATCCTCGGCCGCCATCTGGGCGGCGTAAGGAGTCGACTTGCGCGAACCCTTGAAGCCCATCATGCCCGCAGACGACCAGGAGATGGTGTTCCCCTGGGCATCCGTGATGGTGATCATGGTGTTGTTGAACGAGGCGTTCACGTGCGCCACGCCCGAGGTGATGTTCTTACGCTCGCGGCGTTTGACGCGCGCCGGTTCCTTAGCCATCGATCAGCTCTCTTACTTCTTCTTGCCGGCGATCGGCTTGGCCGGGCCCTTGCGGGTCCGGGCGTTGGTGTGGGTGCGCTGACCGCGGACCGGCAGGCCCTTGCGGTGGCGCAGGCCGCGGTAGCAGGCCAGGTCCATCAGCCGCTTGATGTTGACGGCAGTCTCACGGCGCAGGTCGCCTTCGACCGTGAAGTCGCGGTCGATCGCCTCGCGGATCTGCAGAACTTCCTGGTCGGTCAGCTGATTGACGCGACGGGCGTCCTCGATGCCGACCTTGCTGACGATCTCCCGCGCCTTCGACGGGCCGATGCCATGAATGTACTGCAGCGCGATCACGACGCGCTTGTTGGTAGGAATATTTACGCCAGCAATACGGGCCACGTGGAAATCTCTCCTGGTCACGCAAGAAAAGCGCAAAGCGCCCCGGCCCACGACCCGAAGGCCAGGCCGGCGCGTCCTTCGCGCTCTTTCGCGGAAGCGCCCCGTTATAGGGATGGAAGCGCGCCCGTCAATGCGTAAACGCGCAAATGTGGAAGCGACGCGTGCAAGGCAAGGGCAGGCCCCCGCACGTCCATCTACGCTCCACCTCGCCCCAGCTTCCAGCAGGGCGGTTAAGAAAAGCATGACGGAGGGTTCGGGCGCAATCAAGGCGGTGGGCCGCGGCGCTGCGAATCGTCGCGGCGCCCACTTTGTAGCCGCGCCCGGGCGGCTTGACGCCGGCGCGGCAGGGCAACACACACTCGCGGCCATGGTCTCCCTGCCCGACTTCATCCGCGGCCTGCCCAAGGCCGAGTTGCACCTGCACATCGAAGGCAGCCTCGAACCCGAGCAGATGTTCGCGTTCGCCGGGCGCAACGGCATCGCCCTGCCCTTCGCCTCGGTCGAGGCGCTGCGCGCCGCCTACGCCTTCGCCAAGCTGCAGGACTTCCTGGACATCTACTACCAGGGCGCAGACGTGTTGCGGACCGAGGCGGATTTCCGCGACCTGGCGCTGGCCTATTTCCGCCGGGTCGCCGCCGACGGCGCCCGCCACGTGGAGCTGTTCTTCGACCCCCAGACCCACACCAGCCGCGGCATCCCCTTCGCCGTCGCCGCCGAGGGGCTGCTCGCAGGCATGGCGCAGGCCGAGCGCGAGCTGGGCGTCAGCTCCAAGCTGATCCTCTGCTTCCTTCGCCACCTCGACGAGGACGCGGCCTTCGCCACCCTGCGCGAGGCCGAGCCCTGGCTGGACCGGATCGTCGGCGTCGGCCTGGACTCCTCCGAGGTCGGCCATCCGCCGTCGAAGTTTGCGGGCGTCTTCCGGGCGGCGCGCGAGCGTGGCCTCAAGCTCGTCGCCCACGCCGGCGAGGAGGGCCCGCCGGCCTATGTGCGCGAGGCGCTCGACCTGCTGCATGTCGACCGCATCGACCATGGCAACCGCGCCCTGGAGGACGCCGAGCTGGTCCGGCGGCTGGCGCGCGAAGCGATGACCCTCACCGTCTGCCCGCTTTCCAATCTCAAGCTCTGTGTGGTGGGTGACCTGGCCGACCATCCGCTGAAGCGGATGCTGCAGCTGGGCCTGAAAGCGACGGTCAACGCCGACGACCCGGCCTATTTCGGCGGCTATCTGGCGGAGAACTGGATCGCCGTGAGCCAGGCGCTCGGGCTGACCCGCGAGGACCTGGTGACCCTGGCGAAGAACAGCTTCACCGGCTCGTTCCTGGCCCCCGAAGAGGTCGCCCGCCACCTGGCGGCGATCGACGCCTACGCCCAGGCCCAGCCGGAGATCGCCTGAGACCTCGGGCCTCGACCTTGCGCAGCACGAAGTAGCCGATGTCCGGCGGCGCCAGGGCGCTGACCGCCGTCAGTCCGGCGGCCGCCAGGTAGAGGGCCGCCGCCTGGGGACGCGAGACCCTGCGGTCGTAGCGGATCCGCGGCCAGAGGCCGCGCAGGGTCATCGCGGCCAGCCGGCCGCCGCCGACCGGCTCGAACCCATGCGCCCGCACCAGCCGCAGCAGGGTCTCGGTGGAATAGTAGGCCAGGTGCGGCGACGGCAGGCCCTTCTGCCACATCCGCGCGAGCGGCCCGCAGATCCCCAGGCGCGCGGCGACCCGCGCGAGCCGGAACGCCGCGCCCTGCGCCAGCGGCAAGGTGAGGATCAGCACGCCGCCCGGCCGGAGCCGCACGCGCACCGCCTCGACCATGGCGTGCGGGTCGGGCAGGTGCTCGAAGACGTCGTTGAAGACCAGGGCGTCATAGGCCGCCCCTGTCGGCAGCGCTTCGGGGAAGAAGCCCTGGATCACCGGCTGGCCCGTCGCCGCGGCGCGGGCGGCCAGCACGCGGTCGGGCTCCAGGCCGGTCGCTCGATAGCCGCGGGCCGCGGCGGCCTGCAGGAACCAGCCGTGGGCGCAGCCGACGTCGAGCAGGCTCGCGCCGGCCGGCAGGTGGCCGGCGCAGGCGTCCAACAGGCGGGCGAAGTTGGCCAGCCTCAGCGGCTTCAGCGCGCGCTCCCGTCGCGCCTCGTCCAGGCGGTCGCCCACGGCCTGGTTGATCGCGATGGGAAGGTCGCTGCGGTAGAGGCCGCAGGCCGGGCAGCGGAACGTGCCCTCGAGCACGTCCGGGCGCATCGGCAGGTCGCAGAGAAAGCAGTCCATCGCCGCGTGGCTCAGCCCCGGGCGCGAAGCCGCCGACGCGTCAGGCGTCGACGCTGTCGAGCGCCGCGTCGATGGCCCGGGCGACGGTCTCGATCGAGCCCATGCCGTCGACCTCCACCAGCTTGCCCTGGCCTTCGTAGTAGGGAAGCAGCGGCGAGGTCTGGTCGTTGTAGGCCGCCAGCCGCACCGCGAAGGTCTCGGGATTGTCGTCCGGGCGGCTGCTCTCGGCGAACCGGCCAGCGATCCGCTGCAGCAGAGCCGCGTCGTCGACCTTCAGGCGGACGACCATGTCGATCTGCTTGCCGCGGCCCTTCAGCATGACGTCGAGCGCCTGGGCCTGGGCGAGCGTCCGCGGGAAGCCGTCGAAGATCGCCCCGCCCGCGGCCTCGGTCTCGGGCAGGCGCTGTTCGATCAGCGCCACCACGATCTCGTCGGACACCAGATCGCCGCGCGCCATGATCCCCGACACCCGCTGGCCGAGCTCAGAACCGGAGGCGATAGCCGCCCGCAGCATGTCGCCGGTGGAGAGCTGCACCATGTGGCGCTGCTCGACCAGGCGCTTGGCTTGCGTGCCCTTGCCCGCCGCGGGCGGCCCGAACAGGATCAGATTCATCGTCTACTCGCCCTCCCGGCCGCTCCCCTCTGCGGAGCGGCGCCTCCGACCGCCGTCAGCGGCCGCGCATGCCTCTGAGCTTCGATTTCTTGATCAGGCCTTCGTACTGGTGCTGCAGCAGATAGGACTGGATCTGAGTGACGGTGTCCATGGTGACGCTGACCACAATCAGCACCGAGGTGCCGCCCATGTAGAAGGGCGCATTGTAGAAGCCGATCAGCGCCTCGGGCAGCAGGCAGACCAGGGCGATATAGGCCGCACCGATCACCGTCAGCCGGGTCAGGACGAAATCGAGATATTCCGCGGTCCGCTTGCCCGGCCGGATGCCGGGCATGAAGCCGCCATACTTGCGCAGGTTCTCCGCCGTGTCCTCCGGATTGAACACGACCGAGGTGTAGAAGAAGCAGAAGAAGATAATCAGGGCGCCGTAGAGCACCATGAACAGCGGGCGCCCGTGCTGCAGCTGGCCGGTGAGGCCCGGCAGCCACTGCAGCCACGCCGGCAGGTTGGAGCCGGCGCCGCTGACCGCAAAGCCCATCACCGTGGTCGGCAACAGCAGCAGGCTGGAGGCGAAGATCGGCGGGATCACGCCCGAGGTGTTGATCTTCAACGGCAGGAAGGAGGTGTCGCCGCCGAACATGCGGTTGCCCACCTGGCGCTTGGGATACTGCACCAGCAACCGGCGCTGGGAGCGCTCCATGAAGACGATGGCCGCCGTCACCGCCACGATCAGCACCGCGATCAGCAGCAGCACGCCGCCGTTCATCGCCCCGGTGCGGGCCAGCGAGAAGGCCTGGCCGATGTAGCGGGGGAAGGTCGCGACGATGCCGGCGAAGATGATCAGGCTGATGCCGTTGCCGACCCCGCGGCTGGTGATCTGCTCGCCCAGCCACATCAGGAACATGGTCCCGCCGGTGAGCGTCACCACGGTCGCGACGACGAAGAACAGGCCGGGCTGGTCGACCAGCCCCTGGCTCGCCTGCAGGCCCATGGCGATGCCGAAGGACTGGAAGAGGGCGAGCACCACGGTCAGGTAGCGGGTGTACTGGTTGAGCGTCTTGCGCCCGGCCTCGCCGCCTTCCTTGCGCAGCTTCTCCCACGGCGGATAGACCGTGCCGAGCAGCTGGACGATGATCGAGGCCGAGATGTAAGGCATCACGTTCAGCGAGAAGATCGCCATGCGCTGCACGGCGCCGCCCGAGAACATGTTGAACATGCCCAGGATGCCCTTGGCCTGGCCCTGGAAGGCGTGGGCGAAGGCGGCCGGGTCGATGCCCGGGATCGGTATGTAGGTCCCCAGGCGATAGACGACCATCGCGATGAGGGTGAACCAGATGCGCTTATGAAGCTCCGTCGCCTTCGCGAAGGCGTCGAAGTTCATGTTCGCGGCGAGCTGTTCAGCGGCCGAAGCCATTCAGCATGTCCCCTGACTCGAGATCCCGATCAGATAGGGCGCGCCGGCCGCGAAGGCGAGGCCGGCGACGCCGCAGGAGCGATCAGGCTTCCGGAGCCGCTTCCGGCTTGGTGGTGGTCAGCGTGCCGCCGGCCTGCTCGACCGCGGCGCGGGCAGCGGCGGTGGCCGAATAGACGGTGAGGGTGATCTTCGAGGTCAGCTCGCCCTTGCCGAGCAGCTTCACCCCGTCCTTGACGCGGCGAACGAGGCCGGCCTTCACCAGCACCTCGGCGTCGATCGGCTGGCCCGCGTCGAGCTTGCCCGCCGCGATCGCCTGCTCGATCCGCCACAGGTTCACTTCCGCGAACTCCTTGGCGAAGGGGTTGTTGAAGCCGCGCTTGGGCATGCGCATGTGCAGCGGCATCTGGCCGCCCTCGAAGCCGGCGATCGAGACGCCGGTGCGGGACTTCTGGCCCTTCACGCCGCGACCGGCGGTCTTGCCCTTGCCCGAGCCCGGGCCGCGGCCGACGCGCATGCGGCCCTTGGTGGAGCCCGGACGCGGGGCGAGTTCATTGAGCTTGGTCATCTGCCTCTCCTTGGAGATCTGTCGCCGGAGCGGAGGCTCCGACTCGGCTTTGAAATTCTGTGTCTGGCCAGAAGCCAAAGGGGGCTTACCGCACCGGACCCGGCGGGTGAAGCCCCCTCCTCCGACTCGCGCCGGATGTCGCCCCTGCGATGGGGCGAAACCTCAGGTGTCAGCTTTCGACGATTTCCACCATGTGGGCGACCTTGGCGATCATCCCACGAATGGAGGGGGTGTCTTCGTGCGTGACCGTGCGGCCCTGCTTGTTCAGACCCAGGCCGACGAGCGTCGCGCGCTGGTCCTTCTTCCGGCGGATCGGGCTGCCGGTCTGACGAACGGTGATCGTAGCCATCTGGATTATCCTTCCGCGTCGGCGGCCGCCGCGGCCGTAGCCGAGGCGCCATCGGCGCGACGGCCGATCACGTCGGAGACCTTCTTGCCGCGCTTGGCGGCGACCTGGCGAGGCGAAGACTGGGCCTTCAGCGCCTCGAACGTCGCGCGCACCATGTTGTAGGGGTTGGACGAGCCGACCGACTTGCCGACGACGTCCTGGACGCCGAGCGTTTCCAGCACCGCGCGCATCGGACCGCCGGCGATCACGCCGGTGCCGGGAGGCGCCGCGCGGACCATGACCTTGCCCGCGCCCCAACGGCCGTTGCCGTCATGGTGCAGGGTGCGGCTTTCGCGCAGCGGCACGCGGATCATCGACTTCTTGGCTTCTTCGGTCGCCTTGCGGATGGCTTCCGGCACTTCACGCGCCTTGCCATGACCGAAGCCCACGCGGCCCTTCTGGTCGCCGACGACCATCAGAGCGGCGAAGGAGAACCGGCGGCCGCCCTTCACGGTGGCGGCGACGCGGTTGATGTGGACCAGCTTTTCGACGATTTCGCTGTCGCGTTCTTCTTCGCGATTGCGACCGCCGCGCTCTTCGTTCCTGCGAGCCATCGTGCGTTCCTTAGAAATTCAGGCCGGCTTCGCGCGCGGCGTCCGCCAGGGCCTTGACCCGGCCGTGATAGAGGTAGCCGCCGCGATCGAAGACCACGTCCTTGACGCCCTTTTCCATGGCGCGTTGGGCGACCAGGGCGCCGACGCGGGCGGCGGCGTCCTTGTCGGACCCCTTGGCCTTGGCTTCGCCGCCTTCCAGCGACGAGGCGGCCGCGAGCGTGACGCCGCGTTCGTCGTCGATGATCTGGGCGTAGATGTTCTTCGACGAGCGGAAGACCGACAGGCGCGGGCGGCCGTTCGCCAGCTTGCGCAGGCGGGTGCGGACGCGCCGGGCGCGGCGGAGGGATGATTCGCGAGAGGAGAGCGCCATCTTACTTCTTCTTGCCTTCCTTACGGCGGACCTTCTCACCGGCGTAGCGCACGCCCTTGCCCTTGTAGGGCTCGGGCGGACGGATACGGCGGATCCGCGCGGCGGTCTCACCGACCAGCTGCTTGTCGATGCCGGAGATCTTGACCTCGGTCTGCTTCGGCGTGGCGAACGTCACGCCCTCGGGGGCCGGGATGTCCACCTCATGGCTGAAGCCGAGCTGCATGGAGAGCGCCTGGCCCTTCATCGCCGCGCGGTAACCGACGCCGACCAGTTCGAGCGACTGCTCGTAGCCCTGGGTGACGCCGACGACCATGTTGTTCACCAGGGTGCGCGAGAGGCCCCACATGGCTTGCGCCCGGGTGGTCTCGACGCGCTTGGCGAGGACCAGGTCCTGGCCTTCCTGGCGCACTTCGATCTCTTCGGCCACGGTCCAGGCGAGCTGGCCCTTGGGGCCCTTCACCGTGACGGTCTGGCCGTCGAGGGTCACCGTCACCCCAGCGGGGAGGGCGACCGCCTTCTTTCCAATCCGCGACATCTTAGTAGACCCGGCAGAGGACTTCGCCGCCCACGTTCGCGTCCCGCGCGGCCGTGTCCGACATGACGCCCTTCGGCGTCGACAGGATCGAGATCCCGAGGCCGTTCTTCACCGGCTTCAGGTCCTTGATCGACGAATAGACGCGGCGGCCCGGCTTGGAGACCCGGCTGATCTCGACGATGACCGGCTGGCCGTCGAAATACTTCAGCTCGACCTCGAACTCGGGGAAGGCGCCGGGCTTTTCCACCAGGTGGTAGCCGCGGATGTAGCCTTCTTCCAGCAGCACGTCGAGGACGCGCGCGCGCATCTTCGAGGCCGGAGTGGTGACCTTGCTGCGGTTGCGTTGGGCCGCGTTCTTGATGCGGGCGATCAGATCGCCGATGGGGTCGTTGACCATGGGAGACCCTCCTACCAGCTCGACTTGACGAGGCCGGGGATCAGGCCCGCCGACCCGAGGTCGCGGAGCGAGATCCGGCTCATTTTCAGCTTGCGGTAATACGCACGCGGACGTCCGGTGATCTCGCAACGGTTGCGGATGCGGGTCTTGGACGAGTTCCGCGGCAGCTCCGCGAGCTTCAGCCGGGCATCGAAACGTTCTTCGAGCGGCAGGCTCTCGTCATTGGCGATCGCCTTCAGCGCAGTGCGCTTGGCGGCGTATTGCTTGACGAGCTTCTTGACCTGCTCGTTACGGTTGACGGCGCTTTTCTTGGCCATTTTCTCTTCCTTCCCGCTACGCTTGCACGAACGGGAACTGGAATTCCTTCAGAAGCGCGCGCGCTTCGTCGTCGGTCTTCGCAGTCGTGGCGACGATGATATCCATGCCCCACATCTGATCGATCTGGTCGTAGTTGATCTCAGGGAACACGATGTGCTCCTTGATACCCATGGCGTAGTTGCCGCGACCGTCGAACGAGGTGGGCTTCAGGCCCCGGAAGTCCTTCACGCGCGGCAGCGCGATGGTGATCAGCCGGTCCAGGAACTCGTACATGCGATCCTTGCGCAGGGTGACCTTGGCGCCGATCGTCATGCCTTCGCGCAGCTTGAAGCCGGCGATCGAGGTGCGGGCCTTGGTCGCCACCGGCTTCTGGCCGGCGATCCGCGTCAGGTCGGCGATCGCCGCCTGCACCTTCTTGGAGTCGCCGACGGCCTCGCCGATGCCCATGTTCAGGACGATCTTGTCCAGCTTGGGGATCTGCATCTCGTTGGTGTAGGCGAACTGTTCCTTCAGCGTCGCGCGGATGCGCGAACGGTATTCGGACTTCAGCCGCGGTTCGTAAGCTTGATCAGCCATTGATCACCTCGCCGGTCGTCTTGGCGATACGGACCTTCTTGTCGCCTTCCACCCGGAAGCCGACGCGGGTCGGCTTGCCCTGGGAGTCGACGACGGCCACGTTCGACACGTGAATCGACGCTTCCTTGTTCTTGATGCCGCCTTGCGGATCGAGCTGCGAGGGACGGGTGTGGCGCTGAACCATGTTCAGGCCCTGCACCACCACGCGCGACTCCTTCGGGAGCACCTGCAGCACGCTGCCCTGGCGACCCTTGTCCTTGCCGGTGAGGACCACGACGCGGTCCCCTTTCTTGATCTTCGCCGCCATCACAGCACCTCAGGCGCGAGCGAAATGACCTTCATGTGGTTCTTCGCGCGCAGTTCACGGGGAACCGGGCCGAAGATCCGCGTGCCGATCGGCTCGCCTTGCTTGTTGACGATGACCGCCGCGTTCTTGTCGAAGCGGATCACCGAACCGTCCTTGCGCTTGATGCCTTGGCTCGTGCGCACGACGATCGCTTGCAGGACATCGCCCTTCTTCACCCGGCCGCGCGGGATGGCTTCCTTGACGGAAACCACGATGCGATCACCGACGCTGGCGTAACGGCGCTTCGCGCCGCCCAGCACCTTGATGCACATGACCCGGCGCGCGCCGGAATTGTCGGCGACGTCCAGATTAGTTTGCATCTGGATCATAGGTTCTGATCCCTTACGCTTGCTGCTGGTCCGCGCCGCCCTTAGGCAGCACTTCCCAGGTTTTGGTTTTCGACTTCGGCGCGCATTCGATGATGCGGGCGATGTCGCCGGTCTTGTAGACGTTGGCCTCGTCGTGCGCGTGGTACTTCTTCGACCGGCGCACGGTCTTCTTCAGCAGCGGGTGAAGCAGCGTACGCTCGACCTTCACCACCACGGTCTTGTCGCCCTTGTCGGAGACGACAACGCCTTCGAGAATTCGCTTCGGCATCTATCCAGTCTCCTCAGGCCTGCGCCTGCTTGGTCCGCAGCACGGTCTTGATGCGCGCGATGTTCTTGCGCACCTCGTCCACGCGGTGGGTCTTTTCGACCTGGCCGGTCGCCTTCTGGAAGCGCAGGTTGAACTGCTCCTTCTTCAGGCTGACGAGCTGTTCGGCCAGTTGGTCGGGCGTCATGCCCCGGATTTCGTCGATCTTCATCACGCGTGCTCCGCCACAGGGGCGTCGATGCGGGTCACGATGCGCGTCTTCACCGGAAGCTTGGCCGCGCCGAGGCGCAGAGCTTCGCGGGCGACATCGTCCGGCACCCCGTCGATTTCGAACATGATCCGGCCCGGGTGAACGCGCGCGGCCCAGTATTCCACTGCGCCCTTGCCCTTACCCATCCGGACTTCGGCCGGCTTGTCGGTGACCGGCACGTCCGGGAAGATGCGGATCCACACCCGGCCCTGACGCTTCATCTGGCGAGTGATCGCCCGACGCGCGGCTTCGATCTGGCGAGCGGTCACCCGCTCGGGTTCCACCGACTTCAGGCCATAGGAGCCGAAGTTCAGCGTGAAGCCGCCCTTGGCCACACCATGGATGCGGCCCTTGAACTGCTTGCGGTACTTGGTCTTCTTCGGAGACAGCATGACTTCAGATCCTTAGGCGTTCTGCTGCTCGCGCCGATCCCGGCGCGGGCCGCGATCACGATCGCCACGTTCACGGCCGCCGCCTTCGCCCGCCGGGCCGCTTTCGCCGGCCAGGCGCTTGTCGAGCGCCATCGGGTCATGTTCGAGCACTTCGCCCTTGAAGACCCACACCTTCACGCCGATCACGCCGTAGGTGGTCTTGGCTTCGGTGAAGCCGTAGTCCACGTCGGCGCGCAGGGTGTGCAGCGGCACGCGACCTTCGCGATACCATTCCATCCGCGCGATTTCCGCGCCGCCGAGGCGGCCCGAAACGTTGATCCGGACGCCCTTGGCGCCCAGGCGCATGGCCGACTGCATCGAACGCTTCATAGCGCGGCGGAAGGCCACGCGGCGCTCGAGCTGCTGGGCGATGTTCTCGGCGACCAGCTGGGCGTCGGTCTCGGGCTTGCGGATTTCGATGATGTTCAGGTGAACCTCACCGTCCGTCATCGCCGCGATGTCCTTGCGCAGCTTGTCGATGTCCGCGCCCTTCTTGCCGATGATCACGCCAGGGCGCGCGGCATAGATGGTGATGCGGCACTTCTTGTGCGGACGCTCGATGACGATCCGCGACACGCCGGCCTGATAGAGGCGCTTCTTCAGCGCGCGGCGGACCTTGATGTCCTCGTGCAGCAGCCGGCCGTAGTCCGCGCCGTCGGCGAACCAGCGGCTGTCCCAGGTGCGGTTGATGCCGAGGCGGAGCCCGACCGGATTGACTTTCTGACCCATCAGGCGGCCTCACCCAGCTCGCGGACCACGATGGTGATCTCGCTGAACGGCTTTTCGATACGCGAAGCACGGCCGCGCGCACGGGCGGCGAAACGCTTCATCACCAGGTTCTTGCCCACGAAGGCCTCGGCGACGATCAGGGAATCGATGTCGAGGTTGTGGTTGTTCTCGGCGTTGGAGATCGCCGAATAGAGCGCCTTGCGCACATCCTTGGCGATGCGCTTGTGGCTGAACTCCAGCTCGTTGAGGGCGCGCTGCACCTTCAGGCCGCGAATGGACTGGGCGACCAGGTTGAGCTTGCGCGGGCTGGTGCGCAGGGTGCGCACCTTGCACATCGCTTCGACGCCCTTCAGCCGGCGAGCCTTGGCTTGCTTCGACATGGCTTACTTCCTCTTGGCCTTCTTGTCGGCCGCGTGGCCCGGGAAGAAGCGGGTGGGCGCGAACTCGCCCAGCTTCATCCCGACCATGTCTTCCGAGACCAGCACGGGAACGTGCTTCTGGCCGTTGTGCACGCCGAACGTGAGGCCCACGAACTGCGGCATGATGGTGGAGCGGCGCGACCAGGTCTTGATCACGTCCTTGCGGCCCGAACCTTGCGCGGTCTCGGCCTTCTTGAGCAGGTATCCGTCGACGAACGGACCTTTCCAGACAGAGCGGGTCATGCCTTAGCGAGCCTTCCTGGCGTGACGCGAGCGGATGATGAACTTGTCCGTCGCCTTGTTGGTGCGGGTCTTGTGGCCCTTGGTCGGCTTGCCCCACGGGGTGACCGGGTGACGGCCGCCCGAGGTCTTGCCTTCGCCGCCGCCGTGCGGGTGGTCGACCGGGTTCATGGCGACGCCACGAACGTGCGGCCGGCGGCCCTTGTGGCGGTTGCGGCCGGCCTTGCCCATGACCTCGTTCATGTGGTCGGGGTTCGACACGGCGCCGACGGTGCCCATGCAGCTATCCGGGACCATCCGCAGCTCGCCCGAGTTCAGGCGGATCTGGGCGTAGCCGCCGTCACGGCCGACCAGCTGGGCGTATGTGCCGGCCGAGCGGGCGATCTGGCCGCCCTTCAGCGGTTTCAGCTCGACGTTGTGGATGATCGTGCCGATCGGCATGCCGCGCAGCGGCATGGCGTTGCCCGGCTTCACGTCGGCCCTCTCGGAGGCGACCACCTGGTCGCCGGCCTTCAGGCGCTGCGGGGCCAGGATGTAGGCCAGCTCGTCGTCGGCGTACTTCACCAGGGCGATGAAGGCCGAGCGGTTGGGGTCGTATTCCAGGCGCTCGACCGTGCCGACGACGTCGAACTTGCGACGCTTGAAGTCGATCTTGCGGTACAGGCGCTTGGCGCCGCCGCCGCGGAAACGCACGGCCACCCGGCCGCCGCCGCCACGACCGCCGGTCTTGGTCAGGCCCTCGACGAGGGACTTCTCCGGCCGGCCCTTGTGGAGCTCGGACTTGTCGACCAGGACCAGCTGGCGCCGGCCCGGCGACGTCGGATTGTATTGCTTCAAGGCCATCGGATCAGAGCCCCGTGGTGATGTCGATCGACTGGCCGTCGGCCAGGGTCACGATCGCTTTCTTGACGTCGGAGCGACGCCCGAGGATGCCGCGGAAGCGCTTGGTCTTGCCCTTGACGTTCAGGGTGTTGACCTTGGTCACATTGACCTTGAACAGCGCTTCGACCGCGGCGGCGATCTCGTCCTTCGAGGCGTCGGCCGCGACCTGGAAGACCACCTTGTTCTGCTCGGACAGCAGGGTGGCCTTTTCGGTGATCACCGGCGACAGGATGGTGTCGTAGTGACGGACGGTAGGCTCGGCAGCCATTACGCGGCCTCCTCAGTCTGGAAGCGCTGCTGGATCGCTTCGACCGCATCCTTGGTCAGGACCAGGGTGCGGCGGCGCAGCACGTCGTAGACGTTGAGGCCGGCGTTCGGCAGCACGTCGACGTTCGGGATGTTCCGCGCGGCGAGCTTCAGGTTGGTGTCGACCTCGACCCCGGCGATCACCAGGGCGTTGGTGACGCCGATCTTCTCGAGGCTGGCGCGCAGCGCCGCGGTCTTGGCTTCGGTCGGCTTGGCTTCGTCCAGGACGATCAGAGCGCCGCTCTTGGCCTTCGACGACAGCGCGTGCCGCAGGGCCAGGGCCCGGACCTTCTTGGGCAGGTCGAAGGCGTGGCTGCGCACGACCGGCCCGTGGGCCTTGGCGCCGCCGACGAACTGGGCCGCCCGGCGCGAGCCGTGACGGGCGCCGCCGGTGCCCTTCTGCTTGTACATCTTCTTGCCCGTACGAGAGACCTCGTTGCGGACCTGGATCTTGTGGGTGCCGGCGCGGCGCTTGGCGAGCTGCCAGGTGACGCAACGCTGCAGGATGTCGCCCCGGATCTCTTCGATGCCGAAGATGGCGTCCGGGAGCTCGATCGAGCCGCCCTTCCCGCCGTCGAGCTTGATGACGTCGAGTTTCATTAGGCTTGATCCCCAGCTTCCGGAGCCTGAGCTTCGGCATCGGCCGCAACCGGCGCCTCGACGGCGGCGGACTGGCCGGCGGTGCGGAAGGCGCCCGGCTTCGGGGCTTCGGCCGGCAGCGCCGACTTCACCGCGTCGCGGATCTTCACGAACGTGCCTTCGGTGCCGGGAACAGCGCCCTTCACCAGGATCAGGCCGCGCTCGGCGTCCACGCGCCAGACGGTCAGGTTGAGAGTGGTGACGGTTTCCTGGCCATAGTGGCCGGCCATCTTCTTGCCGGGGAAGGTGCGGCCCGGATCCTGGCGGTTGCCGGTCGAGCCGTGCGAACGGTGCGACACGGACACGCCGTGGGTGGCGCGCAGGCCGCCGAAGTTCCAGCGCTTCATGGCGCCGGCGAAGCCCTTACCGACGGTGACGCCGGTGATGTCGACCTTCTGGCCCGGGAGGAAGTGGTCGGCGGTCAGTTCCGCGCCCACGTCGATCAGGTTGTCCTCGGACACCTTGAACTCCGCCAGCGTCCGCTTCGGCTCGACTTCGCCCTTGGCGAAGTGGCCGCGCAGGGCCTTCGAGGTGTTCTTGGCCTTCTTGGCGCCAGCGCCAAGCTGGAGGGCCACGTAGCCGTCCTTGTCCTTGGTGCGCTGGGAGACGACCTGGCAGCCCTCGAGGCTGAGCACGGTCACCGGCACATGGCTTCCCGCTTCATCGAAGAAGCGCGCCATGCCCAGCTTTTTGGCGATCACGCCGGTACGCATCTGGCGGGTCCCCTTAGAGCTTGATCTCGACGTCCACGCCGGCGGACAGGTCGAGCTTCATCAGCGCGTCCACGGTCTGCGGGGTGGGGTCGACGATGTCGAGCACGCGCTTGTGCGTGCGGATTTCGAACTGCTCGCGCGACTTCTTGTCGACATGCGGCGAGCGGTTGACGGTGAATTTCTCAATACGCGTCGGCAGCGGGATAGGCCCGCGCACGGTGGCGCCGGTTCTCTTGGCCGTGTTCACGATCTCGCGGGTGGAATGGTCCAGCACGCGGTGATCGAAGGCCTTGAGCCGGATGCGGATGTTCTGACGATCCATATCGCTCTTCAGTTTCCCTACAGGCGGTGCGCCCGCGTGATCTCGACCATTTCAAAGACCAGCCCGAACGCCTCTTGCGAGGAGCTCGTACGCGAAAGTCCGCACAAACGACTTGAGCCCGCGCGAAAACCGCGAGGGCCGCTCCCGGGACGTCGGCTAAGAAGCCCTGGCCCAGGTCGTTCCGCGAACCGCGTCTGCGTCCAAATCACTTCGGAGCGCACAGCCGGCCCAACAGGAGGCGCGTAGATACCTATGCGACTCGGTCCCGTCAAGGCCGCAACAGCCTGGCGGGGTCTCCAAGCCGCGGTTTAACGTCCGCCGATCTTCACCGTGCCGGAGCCGACCACGGTCTTGCGGACCTGGCCCGTCACCTGGCGCGCGCGCACGTCGCCGGAGCCGGCGATGCGGGCGGTCAGCGTGTCGGCGACGCCGCCGAACACCACATTGCCGGAGCCGGCCATGCTGACGGTCATGGCGCTGGCGCGGCCGTCCTCGACCACCACGTCGCCGGAGCCGGCCATATGCACGTCGAGCGCCCCGGCCATCGACTTCACCCGCACATCGCCGGAGCCGGCCATGTCGATGTCGAGCCGCCCGCGAACCTCGGCGGTGGCGACATCGCCGGAGCCGGACACCCGCAGCTGGGCCTCGCCGGCAGCGCCCGTGCGAGCGTCGCCCGAGCCGGCCAGGTTGATGCGCAGCCGCTGCTCGACGTTGGCCACGGTCCAGTCGCCACAGCCGGCGTTGCCCAGGGTGACGTTGCGGGCCCGCCCGACGACCCCGAACACCGCCCCGCCGGCCGAGACGTCGATATCGCGCGGCGCGTGCACCACGATGTGCGGCATATCCTTCGCCGCCACGTCGCCGACGCCGGCGACGCGCACCACCACGTCCTCGCCGCGTCCGCGGCAGATGCGGATCTTCTTGCCGTCCAGCCCGCCGTCGATGACCGTGCGCGAGCGCATGGTCTTGAGCTTCAGCGGCAGGGCGCGGTTCTGGGTGAGGATCTCGATCCGCAGGTCGGGCCGATCTTCCGGGATGACGGTGACCTGGGCGACCGCGTCCTTGATCTCGAGCGCGGCGACCGCGGGCGCGGCGGCGGCGGGGCCGGCGACGGCGGCGCCCAGCAGCAGCGCAATCGGCAGACGCATCGGGTCTCCTCCCCTTCCCCAAGCGCGGCCGAGGCTAATCCCCGGGCCTGGCGGAAGCAGCTTAATTCGCGGTCACGACCGTCCGGCCGGGCCGCCCAAACGAAAGGCCGCCGGGGTCGCCGGCGGCCTTTGCCTTGCAGACGCGGCGAACGCCCCCTCCACCGCTTCGCGGTCCCCCTCCCCCGCTGCGCGGTGGAGGATCTGGGCCGAAGATGCTCCCCCGCCTGCGGGGGAGCTGTCAGCGAAGCTGACTGAGGGGGCGTTGTCGATCCTACTTGGTGATCTTCGAGACGACGCCCGAGCCGACGGTGCGGCCGCCTTCGCGGATGGCGAAGCGCAGGCCCTGGTCCATGGCGATCGGGGTGATCAGCTCGATGTTCAGCTCGACGTTGTCGCCGGGCA
>Ga0207641_10000169_pt1 | contig 91880 bp, 93 predicted proteins | sample KBSSwiS62_FD_184306 | JGI IMG/M metagenome (GOLD analysis project Ga0207641, IMG submission 184306) | Switchgrass rhizosphere microbial communities from Kellogg Biological Station, Michigan, USA - KBS Switchgrass S6-2 (SPAdes) (version 2) | ecosystem: Host-associated > Plants > Roots >...
GGGGGTTTCGAGGTGCTGAAAAAGGCGGCAGAGTTCCGGCCGGATCTGCTGTTCCTCGATATCGGAATGCCCGATCTCGATGGGCTCGAGACGGCCCGCCGACTGCGCGCTACACCCCATGGAAAGAACGCGGTGCTGGTCGCGCTCACGGGCTGGGGGCAGGCCGCGGATCGGGAGCGCACCACCGCCGCCGGCTTCGATGCGCACCTCGTAAAGCCGATTGATGAGCCCACTCTGCGACAAACACTCGGGCTCGCCAACCGGGGCGGGTCCACGTCATCCGAAGCCGATTGAGACTCAGCCCCAGCCGGTGTCAGCGAGATCAGGCCATCAACGAACGGTTGAGCACTTCAACCCGCTGTCCCAACTCAGCCATGACGGCATCCAGATGCTTGGGCGGAAATCCCAGCTCGAGCAGCCTGCCATCGTCTCGCGCCGGTGGCATGGCCTCCAGCGCATACGTCTTGCGGCAACACAGAGCCAGATGCCCTCCGGCCCACACCAGTCCTGCGAGCATCCGGTGCGAATCCGGAGCCTCCTCGGGAACATGATGATGTTGCGCACTGAGAACCAGCGCTGCGGGAAGACTCCAGGCCTCGAAGAGAACAGCAGCGCACTCTTCGTGTCCGGGCCGGCAGTACTGCAGCTCAACAGTGCGCAGATTCTGCGAAGAATCGCGCACCCGGGCCGCGATCAACGCGGCCGTCCCTGTTGGATTGAGACTCGCCTGGACCACAGTTCCCAGGTTGTGAATCAACCCCGCGATGAACGCATCCGCTGCAAGGTCGGGCATCGCAGCCGTCGCCAGCATGTCGCAGGCAACCGCCGTCGCGAGGCTGTGGGTCATGATCGCCGGAAGATCCGGAATGAGGCCCATGCGATGCGGCATCGCCTGACGGATGCATGCGGCGGCGGCAATCCCGCGTACCGAGTTGACTCCCAGCAGGAACAGCGCTCTTTTGATAGTCGCTACCGATCCGCCTTGGCCGTAATACGGCGAATTCGCAACCTTCAGAACCCGGGCGCACAGAACCGGATGGGCTTCGATCCGGGCCACCAACTCATCGGCGGTGAGCCGCTCATCACACAATTGCCCGATGAGCCGGGCGGGTGAATTCCGGCCTGAGCCCTCCAGATGCAGGCAGTTGGCTGCCTCGAGGATCGCTGCGCGCTCCCCGCTGTCGGTGGATGTACGAAAAGACTCCATGGTTCGGGAGTTATCGGATGCTGCCGCAATCGCATCTGTGATCGTCTTCCCAGTTCCTGACATCCGACGCCTGAGGCGCCCCCAACATCGATCATCCAGGGTGGGCTCGTGGCATTGCAGCACCAAAGCGCCGCCGGTCCCAACCCCCGCGTGCCCGCTGATCCGAGGCCTCCGCGTACCACTGCCGCCAACGCGGCTGTCGCCCAGCGTCGCAGCGCATGCTTAGGGCGATACCACTACGACCGCCACCGGCGAGTCCTCATCAGCATGACATGCGGCACACATGCGGTGATACCCATCGGCGATGACCAGCGAGCGTCCCGACATCAGGTCACCTCGTACCATGCGGCGCCGTCACCTCAACCTCAATTTCCTCACTTGTCATCCCACCCACAGTTGCCCAGTATCGGCGGATAACAACAATCCGCGGTAGGGGACATGTTCCAGCCCGTCCAGGGAATTCTCGGGATCGTTTTCATGCTGTTCCTGGCCTGGCTGTGCAGTGAAAAGCGCAGGCTCGTGTCCTGGCGCTTCGTGGCTCTCGGCATGTTCGTCCAGATTGTGCTGGCGACCGTGCTGCTCAAATTGCCGCCCGCGGTCGGCCTGTTCCAGTACACCAACCGCGGCGTGGCCGCGATGGAGAAGGCCACCCAGGCCGGCGCCTCCTTCGTGTTCGGTTTCCTGGGCGGGGCGCCATCACCCTACGCCCCCTCAGGTGCCGGCTCGGACATCGTACTGGCATTCCGATTCCTGCCGCTGATCATCGTAATCAGCGCCCTCGCGGCGTTGCTCACGTACTGGAGAATCCTGCCGGCCATCGTTCGAGCGCTCGCATGGCTGGTCGAGCGAGCCATGGGAATCGGAGGCGCCGTGGCGCTGGCGGCTGTCGCCAATCCATTTCTCGGGATGGTTGAATCCTCCATCCTGATCCGTCCGTACGTAGCCCTCCTGACACGCAGCGAGCTGTGCATGTTGATGTGCACAGGCCTGGCCACCATTGCCGGCACCGTGCTGGTGGTTTATTCGGCAATGCTCGCCCCTGTCATTCCGGATGCTGCCTCGCACCTGTTGGTCGCATCCACCATTTCGCTACCTGCGGCGCTGGTCATTTCACGCATCCTGGTCCCCGAGGAGTCAGCCTCGACGCCAGGGAAGATCAGCGTCCCTACGGCGGTCCATGGTGCCTTCGATGCGATCACCCAAGGCACGATCCAGGGATTGAAGCTGTTCTGGAATGTGGTCGCCGTACTGTTGGTGTTTGTCGCCCTCGTGAGCCTGATCGACTCCCTGTTCAGTCTCCTGCCTGCCATACACGGGGCGCCCATCACGTTGGAACGAATTTTCGGCTTCGTGTGCGCGCCCATCGCCTGGCTGATGGGTATACCCTGGACCGACGCGCCCACGGTAGGCCAACTCATTGGCACCAAGACCGTCCTCAACGAGTTCATCGCCTACCGCGAGCTGGCAGGCCTCGCGCCCAACGCGCTGAGTGAGCACAGCCGACTCATTGCCACCTATGCGTTGTGCGGGTTCGCCAACTTCGGCAGCGTCGGTATCCTGGTGGCCGGACTCTCGACGATGGCCCCAGACCGCCGCGCAGACGTCGCCTCCCTGGGGATGCGCGCCCTCCTGGGAGGGACCTTGGCCAATTGCATGACCGCCGCTGTCGTAGGCCTCCTCACAGCCAGCTGACAAGATGGACCGCCGGACGCGTCCTTACTATAATATAAAAAGTAAGGAATCCAGGATGAGGTCACCCATGCCCCCTGATGCAACCCTGACCAGCAAAGGCCAAACGACAATTCCCAAGGAGATCCGGGAAAGCTTGAATATGAAGGACGGTGATCGAATGACGTTTACTCTCCTTCCGGATGGCACCGTCCTGATGCGCGTGAAAAACAAGTCGATATTGGATCTGGCGGGACGACTGCACAAGAAAGGCCGAAAGGCCCTTCCGGTTGAGGATCTGTCGCGCTGATGATCGGCCTGGACACGAATGTCCTCATTCGCTTTCTCATCCGGGATGATGAGGAGCAGTTCGAGCGCGCCTGTAACCTGATTCGAAGTGAAGCGCGGCGTGAGGAGTTCGTGTGCATCAGCCTGCTGGTGTTACTCGAGGCGGAATGGGTTCTGCGCAACCGATACAAACTCGCCAAGGAAGCGATCCTGGAAACCTTCTCGGAACTGCTGGATGCCGCCGACATCCGTTTCGAGGACGAGCCTGCAATTGCACGAGCCCTCTTCATGTGGAAGAACTCGTCCGCGCAGTTTGCAGACTGCCTGATCGGTGCGAGAAATTGGGGATTGGGGTGCAGGGCCACAGCCACCTTTGATAAAAGCGCCCTGAAGTTACCGGGTTTCGTTGCCCCGTAGTCCTCGTGGCGCGGGCGCGCCTTGCACCCGCCTGCTCAATCGCTATATTCTATAGCAATCGCACGGCGATTGACTCTATAGCAATCGCACGGCGATTGACTCTATAGCAATCGCCTCACCCGGCGCAGAGGGGGCCATCTCATGGACTTTAATCGCATCAACCCGATCACCGGCGAAGTCGCCACCACCGCCACCGCAATGTCCCCCGCCGAGGCCGGCGCCATTGCGGACAAAGCCGCCGCGGCTTTCCCCGGCTGGGCCCAGACCGGCCCCAACACGCGCCGCGCGCTCCTGACAAAGGCAGCCGCCGCACTCGAAGCGCGCAAGGACGAATTTGTAAAAGCCATGATGGGCGAGATCGGCGCAACCGCCGGCTGGGCCCTGTTCAACCTCATGTTGGCCGCCGGCATGCTGCGCGAAGCCGCTTCCGTGACAACTCAGATCACGGGCGAAGTGATCCCCTCCGACAAGCCCGGCTGCATCGCCATGGCGTTGCGCGAGCCCGCGGGTGTTGTGTTGGGAATCGCCCCGTGGAACGCGCCAATCATCCTGGGCGTGCGCGCAATAGCCGTGCCACTCGCATGCGGCAATTCCGTCATCCTGAAAGCCTCCGAGATATGCCCGCGTACACATGCGCTGATCGTCGAAGCATTAAACGAGGCCGGCTTTCCGCCGAACGTGGTGAACATCGTCACCAACAGAACCGAAGACGCCGGCGCCGTGGTTGGCGCGCTGATAGATCATCCAGCCGTCAGGAGAATCAACTTCACCGGCTCGACCCACGTCGGCCGGATCGTTGCCCGGCGCGCGGCTGAAAACCTGAAGCCCTGTCTTCTCGAGCTCGGCGGAAAAGCGCCCCTGATTGTGTTGGACGATGCGGATATTGACGAGGCGGTCAAGGCCGCCGTGTTTGGTTCCTTCATGAACCAGGGTCAGATCTGCATGTCGACCGAGCGGATCGTGGTCGTAGCCGCGATCGCAGAAGAATTCAGTCGTCGGTTTGCCGAGAAGGCGAAGTCCCTCGTGTCCGCGGATCCGCGCGAAGGCAAAGGTCAGTTGGGTGCGGTGGTTGATCGCAAGACGGTCGATCATGTCAACGCATTGATCGACGATGCCACGGCACGAGGGGCCAGGCTCCTGTGCGGCGGAAAAGCCGATAGCGTCGTCATGCCCGCGACGGTGGTCAGCGGAGTGACCGCCAACATGAGCATCTATCGGGATGAGAGCTTCGGCCCGGTGGTCGGCATCATCGTTGCACAAGATGAAGCCGATGCGATCCGCATCGCCAACGACACTCAATACGGCCTGTCAGCTGCCGTATTCACCCGGGATGCCGTGCGCGGTTTGAAAGTGGCGCGTCAGATCCGATCCGGAATGTGCCACATCAATGGGCCCACGGTGCACGATGAGCCGCAGATGCCATTCGGAGGAGTGGGGGCCTCCGGCTACGGACGCTTCGGAGGCAAAGCCGGCATCGAAGAGTTCACCGAACTGCGCTGGATCACCATGGAAACCTTGCCGGGCAAGTTCCCGATCTGAGACGCTCGTCCAGCGCGCCCCCAGAAGGCAACGGTCACAACCCGCACTTGCGTAGCTGGTTATGAATGTCCGTTGCCGCAATCGCCGCCTCAGCCGCCGCGATGACCACCTGGTTCAAACCTCTGACTACATCGCCAGCGGCGTAAAGCCCCGGCACTGATGTCTGTTGATGCGCATTGACCTTCAGCGAACCGATCGCGTCCAGCTCGGCCCCCAGGGAGGTAGCCCATCGCCGATGACCGCGATGTTTTTTCCCGTCGCCTCAAATGCATCGCAGATCGGACACACCCTCATGACACTCCGGAGCACCGCCTCCTCGGCGCCTCTCAGCGGCGGCAGTCGGTCCTCCACGCCGGTAGCCAACAGAACATAACGCGCGTGCCACTCATCGTCTCCAGTGCCAACCACGAAGTGCCCTTCGTGTTGGCGGTATGTTGTGGCTTCGCGGAATCCATCGCGCACGTGAAGCGCCCCCGTCAATAACGACTGATCGTCGATGGAATCGACCCAGGTAGGTCGCCGCGGTGAGCCCGGCCGGCCCCGCGCCCACGATCACAGCATCCAATAGGGGTGTTGCAGACATTCTCTGCCGGACTGTGCAGCAGAACGCCTCGCGGCTTCCTCAACCTTTGTTAACCCGGCACGCAGCCGTTCCGTGGTAGTTTCCACTCTCTGGAGCTCCCTGCATGCCCGATCAACAAAACGCCGCCGAGAGCTTGGCCGGGTCAAAGCGCGCCAGGGCGCCCGATGACACCCGACCCCGTGTCCTTCTGGTCGATGATCAACCCGCCCGGTTGCTGACCTACGAGGCGCTTCTCGAAGGGGTCGGCGTGCAGTGTGTGCGGGCCCTGTCAGGACGCGAAGCGTTGGAACGCCTGCTGCACCAGACGTTCGCGCTCATCCTCCTGGATGTCAGCATGCCGGAGATGGATGGCTTCGAAACAGCCCGGCTGATTCGCGAGCATCCGCGCTTTGAGCATACGCCCATCATCTTCGTGACCGGCGTGCATATCTCCGCGTTGGATACCCTGAAGGGTTATGAAGTAGGGGCCATCGACTACATCTCGGTCCCGATCGTCCCGGAGATTCTGCGCAGCAAAGTGGCGCTGCTCGTGGAGCTCTACCGACGGCGCACCCAACTCGAACAGTTGGCGCACCCTCCTCAGCGCCAGTCCGATCGCGAGGAGAAGGAATGGCTCGCGGCCGTGCTCGACAGCATGAACGAGGAGGTGTATTTCACGGACGTCAACAAACGTTATACCTACGCGAACCCCGCGGCATTGCGCGAGTTTGGCCACAACAGCGTACAGGGCGTGGATGTTGCTTCGATCGTTTCGGGACTGGAGGTGCTGCGTCCCGATGGAACTGCGCGGCCCCTGGACGAAGCCCCTCCACTGCGAGCCCTGACCGGCGAAGTGGTCCGCGACGAAGAGCAGATTGTGCGGATTCCGCGGACCGGCGAGTTGCGCCATCGCCAGGTCAGCTCGGCGCCCGTGCGGGATGCCGCGGGTCACATCATCGGGTCTGTTTCCGTGGTACGCGATGTGACCGAGCAGAAGCGGGTCGAGGCCGAGATGCGTGTCCGCGAGATCTGCTCGAGCGCGCTCGTCAGGCTCGGTGATGACTTCCGCTCGCTGACGGAGCCCTCCGATCTGGCCTACGCCGCTGCCCGACTCCTGGGCGAGACTCTGAATGTCAGCCGTTGCGGGTATGGAACCATCGATCCGGTTGCGGAGACGATTTCGATCGAACGCGACTGGAATGCGCCGGGTGTCACCACGATCGCAGGCGTGTTCAAGTTCCGCGAATACGGCACCTACATCGATGATCTGAAGAGAGGCGAGACGGTGGTGTGCACCGACGTGGATCTCGATCCACGCACCCGCGACACGGCCGATCGCCTGAAAGCGCTCAATGCGCGCTCCTTCATCAACATGCCGATCACGGAGGCGGAAGGAACAGTCGCATTGTTGTATCTCAACGATGCCCAGCCCCGTCTGTGGTCTCGAGGTGACCTGGCATTCATTCGTGATGTCGCCCAACGGACCCGCACGGCTGTCGAACGACGGCGCAATGAGCGTGCGCTGGCCCAGGAGTTGAAACACACTCGGCTTCTGCGCGATATCGCTGCCCGCGTGGTGCTCGAAGGCGACCTGCCCGCCTTGTTTGATGAGATTCTGGCGGCGGCGATGACAATCACCGATGCGCCGGGCGGCACCGTGCAGTTGTTGAATCCACAGACACGATCCCTCAGCTTTATTGCCCGGCGCGGTCTCGAGCCCGAGCTCACCTCTCAGTTTGAGGGCGTGACCGCGGATTCGGGCTCACCGTGCGGCCTGGCGCTCGCACGCGGCAGCCGGATCATTGTCGATTTCGACGCGGACGACGTGGTGGACTGCTATGGATCGATGCGAGCGCATCTGGACTTCGGCTGGCGCTGCGCTCAGTTCACACCGCTGTTGAGCCGTGCCGGCCAGCCGTTGGGAATGTTCTCGACGCACTGGCGCGAGCATCGCAGGCTGACCGACACTCAGCTGCGCTTCCTCGACCTGTTGGCGCGTCAGGCCGCGGATCTCATCGAGCGCGCGCGAGCCGAACAGGACCTGCGCGAGCGGGAGCAACAACTGTGCGAAGCCGATCGCCGCAAGGACGAGTTCATAGCGATGCTGGCGCACGAGCTGCGCAATCCGCTGGTGCCGATCAGAACCGGTGTTGAATTGCTGAAGAGCGCCGCGGAGCAGCCGCAGATCACCCGGGCCGTGCAGCCCATGATGGAGCGGCAGGTGGGCCACATGGTCAGGCTCATTGACGATCTGCTCGATGTCTCGCGCATCACCTCCGGCAAAATCGAGCTGAAACGGGAGTCCACTACGCTGACTGCCGTCGTGAGCGGCGCCATTGACGCGAACCGATCGGCCATCACTACGGCTGCCCTCGATTTGACCGTCAACCTGTCCGAGCCGTACCGCGTGCTCAACGTGGATCCAACTCGCCTTGCCCAGGTGGTCTCGAACCTGCTGCAGAACGCCGCCAAGTTCACACCCACCGGCGGAAAGATCTCACTCACCTCAACCATCGAGCCCGGCAATCCGCCGCATCTCATCCTCACAGTCGCGGACAACGGTATTGGCATCGACGCAGCTCTGCTACCGCGGATTTTCGATCTGTTCGTTCAATCGGAGGTCCAGGGATCGCACCGAAGTGGTCTGGGAATCGGACTCGCGCTCGCCCGGCGCATTGCCGAGATGCATGGGGGCACCATCGAAGCGCGCAGCAAGGGGCGAGGGCACGGCAGTGAGTTCACTGTCAGGATTCCAGCGCCGAATGAATCCGCGCTGAGCGATCAACCTGAGGTGCATGAAGCGGGTGTGCTCACGGGTATCAGCGTGCTCGTCATCGATGATAACGAGGATGCGGCGGCGGCGATGGCGTTGCTGCTGACGGGTTCGGGCGCCACAGTGCAGGTTGCAAACAATGGCAGGGCCGGCGTGGCGCTGGCTCGAAGCCTCAAGCCGGCTGTCGTGTTGTTGGATATCGGAATGCCCGGCATGGATGGTTACGAGACCTGCCGCCTGTTGCGTCACGACCATCACGCCGACATCGAAATTGTGGCGCTCACCGGGTGGGGTCAGGAGCGGGATCGGCAGTCAGCTTTTGCGGCAGGTTTCGATGCCCACCTGACCAAACCGGCAGATCCGGCTCGGGTGATCAACGTCGTGCGCCAGGCGCGGCGGCTAACCTAGGAGTCTGGCAGCCGACTGGCTCTTACCGGGACAGGAGGAAACCCTCGATGTCGAGAGCAGAGGCATCGACGACCCACGCCGTCTCTTCATTCATCTTGCCGCGCATCTTCGCAATCGCCGCGGGCGTAGCCATCCGCGGATAGATGACCGTCTTCCCCTGATCGTGGTCATAAACATAAAACGTGTACACGGTCACGTATTGCTCCACCGGTTTTGGATCGGCTGCGGCCCGTTGGCCGTCCTGGGGGTCGATGGAAGAGGCGGGTTTCATGGGATGTTTCAGTCGCGGGTCATCGCTTGTTGCGTTTGATCGATTCGCTGAGCTTTCGCATATCATCGAGCGTGCGGCGCTTGCGGGGTGCCTCTTCAACCGGTGTCGTGTCGCCGCGGTCGTAGGGGTTCGAGCCCTGGGACTTGGCCGGAGCAGGCGGCCCCTCGAGAGTCAGCTCCTCGCCGAGTGACCGAACCACAGCCGTATCGACGTTCCCCGCGTCCGAATCCCAGACCCATCTCTGGTTACCTTTCTCGTCTGCCACGGCACGTCCGGAAAGCTTGTTCGGTACCTTCTTCGACATCTCGGTCCTCGTACGGGGATAATGATGAAGACTTGTGACGCGCGAATGATGTGACGCCGGTCTCAGCCGGGCAAGGCCGGTGTGTCCCGCGGCGCAGCAGAGGCTTGGCCTGGGCAACTCGGCGTTGCCACCGCGCCGAGCTACGGGCGGACCTACCGCCCCGCCGCCCTCGACATGCCTTCGCCCTGGCTGCTGACATGGGTCAGCTCCAGCGAATAATCGCCGCCACAGCGTTGCCATACATCGAGCAGGTACTCCAGTGAGCAACGTTCCACCCCCTCATTGAGCAGCACCGTCAGCTGCGACGGGCTGACATTCAGTCGACGGCACAACGCCTGTTGAGTCCCCGGTTGCTCGCGGACCCAGTCCGCGATCCGACCTTGCACTGCCTTGCGCGCCTCGGTTGCCAGCTTCAGGCGATTCCCGGCCATTGCATTCCCCCCGTTCCGCTCCGCACCACACTGCACATCTCTATCACTCTGCGCGCACGAGTGGAATTATCTCGGCGGACGCTCCACTGTGCAGTGTTTGGGAGTCCTTCAGACCGGTCACGTTGGTCTGTCCATCGATTGCAACACCGGCTGGCGGGAAGCCGAAGCTACCGCGAGTCAATCTGCGCGCCGGCAGCGCAATTGCTCGTAGCAGGCAAGATGAAAATGCGAGCGCCGCGGACCCTCCGCGCTGTTCCATTCAACCTCGTACTCAATTTGCGAAGACTGGATCGGCGCTCCGCAAAGCGCACACGGAGAGCCTTGACCGTGTCCACCGTAAATCCGGCCCTCGCCACCGGGAGGCAGGCTCCGGGGTTCCACGCCATACGCGACTGCGCCGTCTTTTTTTTCGTCGTTCTGGGACATCGCCTGCCCGAAGTGAGACTTCTACGTCCACTGGGAGCAAACCCTATGCCTGAGCCACAGACGCAGCCGCCGGGTCTGGGCCTCCGGCTTGCTGGCCGCAGGGAGTGACAGCGCCAAGGACATCCGAGCCCATGCCCCAGGTTACTCGTAGAACCGTACTCACAGCCGGAGTCGCGGCTGCAGGCGTCGTGGTCGAACCAACAATCGCGGTTGAGGCCCCGGCAACTGCAGCGGCGAAGAAGCCGTCACTGGAGATGAATGTAAATGGCAAGGTCAGTCGCCTCAACATCGACTCGCGGACGACGTTGCTCGATGCCTTGAGGGATCATCTCCATCTGACAGGCACCAAAAAGGGCTGCGACCAAGGTCAGTGTGGCGCGTGCACTGTCCTCGTGGACGCAGAGCGAGTGGTTTCTTGTCTCACGCTGGCAGTGGCCGCGCAGGGCAAACGGGTGCAGACAATAGAAGGCCTGGCCGAGCCGGGTGGCAAGCTCCATCCGATGCAACAGGCATTCATCGATCAGGACGCCTTCCAGTGTGGCTACTGCACTCCCGGCCAGATCATGTCGGCAGTGGCGTGTGTTGCCGAGGGCCATGCGAAAACGGACGAGGATATCCGTGAATATATGAGCGGAAATCTCTGCCGCTGCGGCGCCTATCCCAAGATCGTGGCCGCCATCAAACAGGCCCGTGGCCAGATGGGGCAGGGCTGATGCGACCGTTCGCGTTTGAGCGGGCGGCCGACTTGTCGCAGGCCTGTCGAATGGGCTCGGCAACCGGGCAAGGCCAGAGTGATGCGCCCATGCAGTTCCTGGCGGGCGGCACCACTCTCATCGATCTGATGAAGCTCGATGTGTTGCGCCCGAAGACCGTCATCGACCTGGGCGCATTGTTGGGTTCGCCCCGTGAGCCCGTGTCCTTCGGCCCGCACGGTTTGACACTGAGCGCCTTTGCGAAAATGTCCAAAGTGGCCGCGCATCCGGCCGTCCTGACTCACTACCCGGTCATAGCGCAAAGCCTGCAACTCGCCGCCAGCGCGCAACTGAGAAACATGGCCACACTCGGTGGCAACGTGTTGCAGAAGACCCGCTGCCCCTATTATCGGGATCCGAGTTGGAAAGCCTGTAACAAGCGCGCGCCGGGCTCAGGATGCACGGCGCTGACCGCTCCCAACCGCAATCACGCGATCCTGGGTATCGACGACTCGTGTATTGCCCAATATCCCGGCGATTTCGCGATCGCCCTGGTCGCCCTGGATGCGAAGTTGGATCTCGCCGGTCCCCAGGGACAAAGGACGATCTCCTTCGCAGAGTTGCACACGCCCGCAAACGGCAAGCCGCACATCGAGACAACGCTTCGTCCCGGTGAAATCATCACCGCGTTCCACGTTCCTCCAGGCGATTGGATGCGCCGCTCCCGGTATCTGAAAATCCGTGACCGCGAGTCATACGAGTTCGCGATTACATCCGTGGCAGTGGCACTGGAGCTCCAGGGCAACATCGTAAAGCAAGCCAGAATGGGTTTGGGGGGTATGGCTTACCGCCCCTGGCGCGCCCGCGACGCCGAATCGCTGTTGGTCGGTAAGCGGCTCACCGAGGCCGGAGCCGAAAGCGCAGCCGCTGCGGCACTGGCGGGTGCAAGGACCCATGGGCACAACGATTACAAGCCCGAGCTTGCGAAGCGAGCCATCGTTCGAGCCCTGTTGGAAACCCAGGCGCTGAAGGAGATCTGACTTTATGACGTCCACCTCTTTGGGCGCGCCGGTACGTCGCATCGACGGGAGTGCCAAGGTCACCGGCGCTGCTCGCTATCCTTCCGATGAGCAGGTCAACAATCCAGCCTTCGCGTACCTCGTCACCAGCACCATTGCCCGCGGCAGCATTCAGTCATTCCAACTCGACGCCGCTCGCGCGGTGCCGGGCGTGATTGAGATCCTCACGCACCAGAACATCGGGAACGGATTCAAGAAGGCGACGGGCCCGGACGGCGGCGCTACCACGGAAATTCTCGAAAGCAACCGAATCTGGCACGACGGCCAGATCGTGGCCATCGTGCTGGCGGACACATTCGAAGCCGCCCGTGAAGCCGCCAACAAAGTGCAGGTGACGTATCAGGAGGAAACACCGAGCGCCACATTCGACTCGCCCGGTGTCCAGGTCGCGGAAGCGAAGCCTCAGAAGGATTCAGATCCGAAGAAAGGCTCTGCCGCGCAGGCGTATGCGAGCGCCGCCGTCAGGTTCGAAGCCCGTTATTCGACACCCACTCAACATCACAACCCGATTGAGCTGTTCACCGTCACTTGCGCATGGGACGGAGATCACCTGACCATTTTTGAGCCGTCCCAGTTCATGGCGGGCATCCGGGCATCCGCGGCCAACCAGCTCGATTTGAAGCCCGAGAACGTTAGAGCCATTTCCCGTTATATCGGCGGCGCCTTTGGATCGAAAGGCCCGAACCCCCGGACCCACTGGATTGCCCGCGCCGCCCGCCGCGTCGGCCGGCCCGTGAAGCTGGTCCCAACACGCGATCAGGGTTTCACCATAGCGACCTATCGTGCCGAAACCCGACACCTCGTCAAGCTTGGGGCCGACAAGGACGGCAAGCTGGTGTCCTTGTCTCACGAGGGCTCAGAAGTCACTTCGCGCCCGTCCAACTACAATGTGTCGGGCGTAGAAACGACGGCTCGTATGTACGCGTGCCCAAACATTCACACGGCCGTGAGCGTCGTTCACGCTGATCGCAACACGCCGGGATTCATGCGAGCACCGCCTGAGACCCCCTATATGTTTGCGCTCGAAAGCGCCATGGACGAGCTGGCTCACGAGTTGCGGATGGACCCCATCGAGCTGCGTCGAATCAATGACACGAAGGTGGATCCCGTCGACGGCAAGCCATTTTCTTCGCGCTCCCTGATGCAATGCTACGACCAGGCCGCCGCGAAATTTGGCTGGAACCGGCGCAACCCACAGCCCGGGTCCACTCGCGATGGCGAATGGCTGGTGGGCTTTGGATGCGCGACGGCCTGCTATCCGAGCAACCTCGGACCCGCAGCGGCCCGCGTGGCTATCACTCCTGACGGCAAGGCGACCGTGGGTATTGCAGGACACGAAATCGGCACCGGCGCCTACACAGTTGTGGCAATCATCGCGGCTCGAGCCTTGGGAATCACTCCGGAAGATGTAACCGTCCACATGGGTGATAGCGACTTGCCGCCGCTGATGATCGCTGGCGGCTCCAACAACGCAGCCTCTGCCAGTCTCGTGGTCGCCAAGGCGTGTGAAGAGATCCGCGTTCGCCTCGCGACGGCGGCGACGCAAGCGCAGGGCAGCACGCTGCGGGGCACTCATGCCGCTGATTTGAAATTGTTGGATGGCAAGTTGACCGATCAACAGGGCCACGAAGAACCACTGCAGGCAGCGATCGAGAGAGCCGGCCACCGCGTCGAAGTCTACGCGGAAAATGTCCCGGAGGGACTCCCGCCGGGCGCGATCGAAATGATGGCAAAGGGCAAACCGGCGATGCTCGGTGGATCGAGCCGCAAGGATGTCACCGCCTACGCGCTCGGTGCGCATTTCGTGGAGATACACGTTCACAGCCGCACCTGCGAAATCCGAGTGAGAAAAATCACCTCCGCATTCGCGGCCGGCACAATCGTGAACTCCCTGACTGCCCACAGCCAGTTCATGGGTGGGGCCATCTGGGGGATTTCCGCCGCGCTGCATGAAGCAACGGAAATAGACCCCAGGACCGCCCGCTATGTGAATGACAACCTGGCCGACTACCTCGTGCCGGTGAATGCCGACATTCCGGAAGTTGACATCATCCTGGTTCCCGAGGCGGACGACAAAGTGAATCCCTTGGGGATCAAGGGAATCGGCGAGATCGGCATCGTGGGCATGAATGCCGCGGTCGCCAATGCCGTTTTCAATGCCACCGGCAAGCGGATCCGCGACCTTCCCATCCGCGCCGAAAAGCTGCTGTAACCACGCTTTTTGGGCGAAAATGGCTGGATGCCATTACTCGTTTACGCCGCGCTCCTGATGTTGATATCAACCCCGACACTGGCGGAGGAATGGAATTTCCACGTCACTGCCGATGGCAGGTCGATCGGCACGCACCGGTTCAAAGTGACCGGAGATGCGGACAATCGAAGCGTTGAGACGGCCGCTATCTTCGTGGCGAAAGTCCTGCTCATCCCGATCTACCACTATGAGCACCACGATCGGGAATCCTGGAAGGACGGCTGCCTGCAACACATTGACGCCGACACCAATGACAACGGCACGACCCGCCCCGTGCATGGTCAGGCCGACTCACAAGGGCTGCACCTCGACTCAGGAAGGCTGCTTCCCGGCTGCATCCAGACATTCGCCTACTGGGATAAACGCTTCCTGCGGCAATCACACCTGCTGAACTCCCAGACAGGTGAATTCACCTCCATCACCACGACCTTGATCGGTGACGAAACAATCACGATTCTCAACCGGCCTGTCATTGCGGAACATTATCTGCTGAAGACGCCCAGGTTCAGCATCGATCTCTGGTATTCAAAAACAGGCCGGTGGCTCGCCCTCGAGTCGCTCACCGAGAATGGACACAGGTTGAAATATGAGCAGCAATGAGTGGGTTGAACGTTGCAGGTCCCGGGCCCTGTTGGTCGCCACCACGGCCCTGTGTCTCGCGCTCGCGGCCTGCAGCCACTTCGGCCGCTCCGAGCAGTCCGAATCCGGTAAAGGCGCCCGCGATCAGCTGGCGATTGGCTACAGCCTGCTGTACCAGGAGGCGGACGGTATTCCCAAGCTGAAGTGGCTCATCCGCTTCAAGGACAAGCCGGAGGAAATGTCGAAACTGACCGACGAGCTGATGAGCTACTACCAGCAACTGGCGCAGACCCTCGAGAAGCTGTCCAAACAGTTCCCGGCCGTACGCATCAACGTCAAACCCATGTCCGACATCGAGGCCGACACGCGCAAGGCCATCGGCACGGACCTCGCCAAGGACATTGCGCCCGTCATCGGCAAGTCCGGAACCGACTTCGAGCGCGAGGCGCTGCTCAATTTCTACGACTCATTGAACGAACAGCGGCACCTCGTGCGCGTGATGTTGGAGCGCGAAAAGGTGCCGGCCCTGCGCGACTTCCTCGAAACGACGCGCTACGAGTTGGACTCACGGTACGACAAGGTGGAGACGCTCCTGAACCGCCGCTATTTTACACACTGACGGCACCCACTTAAGGCGCCAGCGGTCAAAGCGCGTCCGATGGTCGCGGTACCATGTCGCATGTTAGTGCGATGGGCTCAGACACCGGATTAATGTCCTCCCAGAGCAGGAGGCCATATGCAAATCGACACTCGAGCTGAGCCATTGAGGGTGCGGATCCGGCAAGCACTCGAGATCGGAAGTTTGCCGGCGACCAGCGGCATCAAGGTGTCCGGCGGCTGTGGCGCCGCAGCACAGTGCGCCTGCTGTGACCGCCCTATCCGCATGACCGAGGTGCGGTTGATCATTGCACGCGCCCGCGGCCCCGACAGCGCGGGTGAGCCCATCGCCATGCACCCGCAATGTGCCCAGGTCTGGTTCGATGAGGCCGAGAGGTTTCCTGTCAGCTGCCTGATGGACTAGTGTCCCGGCGTTCGTGGATGAGTCGCCGCCGAGCCGTGCCCGGCAAACTAACAAATGACACGTCAGGTGTTGGCAGAGCAGCCTGACACCCTGGCGATCTCTGCCGTCGCACCGGGATTTCAGTGCCCGCTGCCTAACTCAGGTTATCGCGGCATTGCAGAGGCAATGCTACGTTTTCCTCATGCCCCATCTGCTGAAGATCCCGCCGCCTGCCCCGGAAGGCGGCCTGTGGTCAAAATACGCAGCCCGCGATCTGGATGTCGTGTGTCACTACCTGCATCAGGCGCGCAAACAGCGCAAATGCTGCGCCGAACACGCGGCGTCCGTGCTCGGAGCCTTGATCCACTACAGCCGCCCATTCACCGAGCGAGCCAACCCGCATATCGATCAGTATCCCGGTGAGCGGCAATGTTTTATGTCGCTGGCTGCCGACCTCGGCGCTGACCTGCGCCTGCATTCGAGTTTGCTGCAGGCGCGTGATGAAGCCATGGCCAGGTCGGAGGTTGTCCACCCATCGCTCGCCCGGCCGAACGCTCGCCGGCTCAAACACCCCGATCCGCGGCTGGCGCGGATCACCCGCCAACTGCAGATCGACAGTTTCCGGCGGTTGGCGAACACAATGCGGGTAGCGTGTTACTTTTTTGAGGAGGAGATGGATTTTCGGCGCGTATGAGGCCGGCCGGATCAGGCGGTCCGCTGCTGAGCGGCAGCAAAAGACGGGCCATTCGTGCCATCGAGGTGCAGATAGCGCGCGTCGAAACCAGCGATATTTCGGAGTGCTTGATAGTCGTGCAGCGTCAGCTGTTGATTGCGCAGCGTGATGAGCTGATTGTGGCGCATCTCCATCAACACCCGATTGACATGCACGGCCGATAACGCGAGCGCATCGCTGAGCTCGGCCTGTGTCAGCGGCAGATCGCACGTATCCCCCCGAGTGAGTCCGACCGTGTGCAGGCGCTCGAAGATCTCGCAGAACAGGTGCGCCATTCGCTGGAATGCCGTGCGGTGCCCGACATTGACCACCCATTCGCGCGCAATCGATTCCTCGACCAGTGTGGACCACCAGAATGCGCGGGCCAGGCGTGGGTAGCGGTCCAACAGCGAGTCGGCTACCTCCCGCGATATCTGGGAAGCGAGCACCGGACTCAGGGTGCCGATGGAATGATCCATGTGCTTGAGAATACACACGCGGATGTCGCACATGTCACCTGGAAGCAACAAACCCACCACCTGACGCCGTCCGTCTGTCTGTAACCGGTACCGGCAGGCAAACCCTTCCAGGATGATGCTCACCCGTTGTACCGGATCTCCTTCCGAGACGAGGTTGGTTCGCGGCGGGAGGTGACGGAAAGAGCTGCATGCATTTTCCAACGCCCGCTTTTCCTCCTGCGAAAGCAGGGCAGCGTGTTCCAGCTTTCGGATCAGGCTCGCGACATTGGTTTGCGAGATCAAAGTTACCAACTCCGCACGGTCTGTGCGTTGCCCCGGATCATCTGCAGGAGCGTTTCGAGATTCGAATTCCTCCACCGCGCTGAAGGTCTCAGCCATGCCTGACGACGGAACGTATGATGCTCAGCAGTCCGCGTACCCGGCGTTGGAATCGCCCGGCTCGTTCGCCACTGGGGATATACAGAAAGATCTCGCAGTCTGCATCACGCCGGGGTTGTCACTCTTAACACAAGTTAAACTTCGAGACTATTTACAAACGTCCTCCAGCGTTCTCGCTCACGCTTGGCCATCCCTAACTCGTGTAGACGGGCGGCTACAGAAACGGCTTGCCTCCAGTCACCGGAAGGATGGCGCCGCTGATATAGGTTGCATCATTCGAAGCCAGGAATACGTAAGCCGGCGCGAGCTCCGCGGGCTGCGCCGGCCGGCCGAACGGGCTGTCCTTGCCGAAGTTGGCCGCCTTATCCGCTGACATGGTTGATGGAATCAACGGTGTCCACACGGGCCCCGGCGCCACGGCGTTCACCCGGATCCCGGATTCCGCGACGAGTTGGGCGAGCCCACCGGTAAAATTGGCAATGGCGCCTTTCGTGGTTGCATAGGCGAGAAGGCTCGGCGACGGCTTGTCAGCCTGGATGGAGGCGGTGTTGATGATCGAACCTCCTGGCTTCATCTTCTGTGCGGCCGCCTTCGCCAGGTAGAACATGCTTTGGATGTTCGTGCGGAAAGTGGTTTCGATTTCTTCCGCGGTGAAGTCCCACAACTTCTCGTGGGTGCGTTGGAAGGCAGCGTTGTTCACGAGGATATCCAGCCTGCCGAATTCGGCGATGGCGCGATCGACTACCTGTTGGCAATGACTTTCCTGGCCGATATCCCCGGGCACGAGCACCGCCTTGCGTCCCGCCTTGCGCACCCACTCCGCGGTTTCTTCAGCATCGTCATGCTCATCGAGGTACGCGATCAAAACATCCGCGCCTTCCCGTGCATACGCAATGGCGACCGCGCGTCCGATTCCTGAATCCCCACCGGTCACGATTGCGCTGCAGCCAGCCAGCCGGTCGTGTCCCTGATAACTGTGCTCGCCATGATCCGGCGCCGGATCGAGCTTGCCGGTCCTGCCGGGCGCCGCCTGCTGTTGTTTCGGAAACGGCGGCCGGGGCCCGGCGGAACGTGGGTCGGTAAGCATGACAGTGTTCCTTGTGGTGAATGAATCAACCAGCGAGCAAGTTACGTGCGCAGTGGCGCGCTAACTTAGGTTATCGACAATAGTTTGATCGGGGAGCGGGACGTCCGTGTATAGTCCGCAGCGTGCCCACACAGTGTTGTATAGATGAAAGCCTGACAGGAAAAGCCGACAGCGTCATACGACGCCTGCGCAAGAGCGGCTCTACGGTCGTTACGGCGGAGTCCTGCACGGGCGGACTGGTCGCGGCCTGCCTGACACATGGCAAGGAAGCCAGCGCCTGTTTTCAGGGATCCTTTGTCGTGTATACCAAACAACAAAAGAATCAGGCACTCGGTGTCAGCGAGGAGCTGCTGCGCGAGGCAGGAGCGGTCAACTCTGAAGTCGCAATCGAGATGGCGGAGGGCGCGCTGCATCGCTCCACGGCATCACTCTCAATCGCTATTACGGGCGTCCTCGGACCGGACCCGGATGAAGATGACAACCCGCCTGGTCTGGTCTACCTGGCGCTGGCGCGCAGGGGTCAACCCACCCTGGTCGCGAGGCACGATTTCTCGCCCGCGCCACCGGACTCGGTTCGTCAACAGACCGTCCTGGTGGCGCTCGAACTTCTCGAGCGAGCCGCGACATGAATCTATTGGATCTGGCCCAGTGGCCGGCGATGCTGATCACCGTCACCGCCGCGTGGTTTGTGGCCTCCACTCAACCTCGCCGCCGCAGAATTGGCTTCTGGCTCTATCTCGTCAGCAACGTACTGTGGGTCACCTGGGGCCTGCACACCAACGCCTATGCCCTCATTCTTCTGCAGTTGTGCCTGGCAACCATGAACGTCCGAGGCGAGCGCAAAGCGGCCCATGCGCCGCAGCCACAGCCGGCCAGCTGAAGAGGGCAACGGAAGCGCTATTTTTTCTTGCGCGAGCTTTTCTTCTTGCGTCCGCCGGATTTCTTCTTGGGCACCTTGGCCCCCGACTGACGCGCTTCCGACAGCCCGATGGCGATTGCCTGCTTGCGACTCTTGACCTTGGCGCCGGAACGTCCGCTCTTCAGCTTGCCGCGCTTCATCTCATGCACGGCCTTCTTGACCTTGCGTCCGCTTGCTTTGCCGTATTTTCGTGCCACAGCCGCTGCCCCTCGCGTTGGATAGTGGCGTCCCAACGATCGACCCGCTGTAAAGTTCCGTTTTCAGGAACCGTCGCAGTATCCAATAGTTAAACAAACAACATGAAACCCCCGAGATGGCGCAAGGTGGGGCACCTGTTCTTCTGTGCGGGAGAATATTGGAGCAGCGACAATGCCTCGACCACCGGCGCGGCGCTCGCCTTTTTCTGTGCATTCTCCCTGGCGCCGCTGTTGGTCATCCTGCTTGCGATCGCCGGCAGTGTGCTCGGCGAGCAGGCGGCTTACGGCCAGTTGCAGGCTCAACTGCAGAGCCTGTTCGGTCCTTCTACCGCCAGGACGGTCATGGGCGCGGTGAAAGCTTCTCAACACGCGCAGGGTTGGGTCTCGACCGCCATCAGCATCGTCACCCTCATCATTGGTGCCACTACGGTGCTGAACGCTCTGCAGACCGCACTCAATCAGATCTGGGACAGCGGTAAAGCCGTGCTGACAGGGGTGAAGGGAATGCTGTGGTCACGGCTGATGTCCTTCGGTTTCATCCTGACGCTCGCCTTCCTGTTGCTCATCTCATTGACGATTTCAACCGCCCTGTCGAACATCCGGTCGAGCCTGGCTCATCATCACGCGGCACTGGTCGGCGTGCTGGGATTTATCGACTTCGCAGTCTCGCTCATCGTCGTGACCACGCTCTTCACCTTGATCTACCGCTACATGCCGGCGCGCCGGGTAGCCTGGAAAGTCGTGATCATCGGTGGCCTGCTGACTGCGGTCCTCTTCGATGTGGGCCGCTGGGCGATCAGCCTGTACCTGGCCCATTCAACCCAACCGTCCGCCTTCGGAGCGGCCGCGTCCTTTGCGGCGCTGCTCCTGTGGCTGTACTACACAGCCCAGATCTTCCTGTTCGGCGCGGAATTTACCGCGTGCCTGGCGGGAATCCGCGAGCAGAACAAAGCTCATGCATCGCCTGCATCAGACAGTCCACGGCAGTTGCAGGCTGACCCGGGCCGCGCCGAGCTGGGACGCTAAGGCTGCCCCGTTCCTCCACCCGCCCCATAGATGTTTCCAGTCGCAAAGCTCGCATCACTCGCGGCGAGCTGCACGTAGATCGACGCCAGTTCCACCGGCTGCCCCGGCCGCCCGAGTGATGTCTTCCCGCCAAAGTGCTGCAACGTCTGTTGAGTCTGACCGCCGCTCACCTGCAATGGCGTCCAGACCGGCCCCGGCGCCACGCCATTCACCCTGATGCCTCGCCCACCCAGTTGCTTGGCAAGCGACTTCACGTAGTTCTGGGTCGCCGCCTTGGTTTGCGCATAATCGTACAAGTCAGAGGAGGGATCGTAGGCCTGCTCCGAAGTCGTACCAATGATGCAGGAGCCCGCCTTCAAGTGCGGCAATGCCGCCTTGATGATCCAGAACGGCGCATAGATGTTGGTTTTCATCGTGGCGTCGAAGTCCTCGCTGGAAACATCCAGGATGGATTGCCGCGCCTGCTGCCGTCCCGCATTGTTGACTACGATGTCGAGCCCACCCAGCTTTTCAACCGCTTCCGCCACCAGCTTCCTGCAGAAGGCCTCGTCACGAAGGTCGCCGGGAATGGCCACGCCCTTGCGCCCAGCCTGTTGAATCAACTCAATGACTTCCCTCGCATCGGGCTCCTCCGACGGAAAATAGTTGATCGCCACATCCGCGCCTTCGCGGGCGTAGGCAATCGCCGCGGCACGTCCCAGCCCCGAATCCCCGCCGGTGATCAGTGCCTTGCGACCCTGCAGGCGTCCCGAGCCTTTGTAACTCTTCTCACCATGATCCGGTCGCGGAACCATGTCCCGAGCGAGTCCCGGCCAGGGTTGCTCCTGAGACTTGAACGGTGGTTTCGGATATTTCTCACGGGGATCTTCCATACGCGCTGCACCTCATTGATGACCGTCAGTCCAGCAATGAGGCCCAGCACTTTTCAATCCCGCACCCACGGCACGCGGCCTGCTGCTGCTCCTCATCTCACAGGAGAATCACATGACAGACACGCGTCCAAAAACCAAAGCCGATTCCACAGCGGAGCCGGCGCAGGGAACAGTCGATACACAGACCCGCTATCGTGATCGTCCCTCCGATGATGGCAAGTATGGTGATGGCGCCGCCGAACCTCGGCCTGAAGCGGATCGAGAGGACGCCGCGGGAAACTGAGCCTCTCGATAAACATGTGTTAGGTCCACTCAGGCAACGCACCAGGCGCGATTTCTTCACACGCTCCCGCGGAACCTGACACTCCGCGAAGGCGTTGAATTCAAACTTCAAGCGTGCGGGACGCCAACTGATCGTCCGCACTGACACGAGGAGACACTCATGAATGCAGCGCTTCGACCCCTGGCCATCGTCACCGGTGCCTCGAGCGGAATCGGCCTCGGTCTCGCTCGCGAATGCGCCCGCGAAGGTTTCGATCTGCTGATAGCCGCCGATCGGCCGATGACGGCCGCGGAGGCTGAACTGCAAGGCTTTGGAGCGTCAGTGGAGTCCGTCGAGGCCGATCTGTCGACACCGCAGGGTATCGACAAGTTGTACGCCGCCGTCCGCGGCCGCCCTGTCTCGGCGCTCCTGGCGAACGCGGGTCAGGGCCTGGGCCATGGCTTTCTCGAGCAGGATTTCAACGACATCGTCAAAGTCATCGATACCAACATCACGGGCACGCTCGCGCTGATTCACCGCATTGGCAACGAGATGGTCGGGCGCCGCGAGGGGCGCATCCTCATTACCGGCTCCATCGCAGGCTTCATGCCGGGGACCTTCCAGGCTGTCTACAACGGCACCAAGGCGTTCATCGATTCGTTCTCCTGGGCGCTGCGCAACGAATTGAAGGACACCGGCGTCAGTGTCACGTGTCTGATGCCCGGTGTGACCGACACCGAATTCTTCGAGCGGGCCGGCATGACCGATACCAAAGTCGGTACTGGCGAAAAGATGGACGCCAATGAAGTCGCGAAGATCGGCTTCAAGGCCATGATGGCCGGAGAGGGCGACGTCGTCGCCGGATGGAAGAACAAGATGCAGGCCGCCATGGCCTCCATCACGCCTTCCGCCGTCCTCGCGGAGCAGCATCGCAAGATGGCTGAGCCCGGCACCGGCACCCCCGGCAAGCACTGAAAGGACCAGCAACATGGCGGAAAAAATCTCGCACACCCAGTACGGCGATGCGCCCCTGTCAACGGCTCACAACCTGGATACAACCGGGGTGAATGAGGAGGAGGGCCTGGAGACGCAGCCGGGGGATCACCTGATCGGCCGCACGGTCACAATCAATCGCCCACGCCAGGAGCTCTACGAGTTCTGGCGTGACCTGCGCAACCTTCCGCTCTTCATGCAGAACATCCATCGCATTACCGTTTCCGACGGCAATCGCTCTCACTGGGTTGTCGAAGCCCCGGGCGGTCGCCAGGTCGAATGGGATTCGATCCTGACCCAGGACGAGCCTGGATCGCTGTTGGCCTGGGAATCAGTCGAAGGCGCCAGCATCCGCAACTCCGGGCGCATCGAATTCCGGGATTCCACCAACGGCCGCGGCACCATTGTCACGGCGACGATTGTGTATGACCCGCCCGCGGGCAACCTGGGCCGGATGGTCGCGAAGCTGTTCGAAAAAGAGCCGCACATCCAGGCTCGCCGCGATCTGCGTCGTTTCAAACAACTGATGGAGGCTGGCGAAGTCGCCACCTCGTCACCGCCCAACCCGCCGCCCAAGGCCTGAAGGATCTCAGTCAATGCGCGCATTAACCTGGCATGGCAAGCATGACGTCCGTGTGGAAACCGTTCCGGATCCGCAGATCCTGAACCCACGAGACGCAATCATTCAAATCACCTCCACCGCAATCTGCGGTTCTGATTTGCACCTGTATGACCATTACATCCCGACCATGAAGTCGGGTGACATCCTCGGCCACGAGTTCATGGGCGAGGTGGTTGAAGTGGGCCCGGGCAATCAAAAGCTGAAAGTGGGCGATCGGGTCGTCGTGCCGTTCGTGATTGCCTGTGGCAAGTGCTTCTTCTGCCAGCGGCAGCAATTCTCCGCCTGCGACAATTCCAACCCTGCCGATAACGCGGACATGTCAGAGACCCTGTACGGCTATCCCATGACGGGGGCCTTTGGCTATTCGCATCTGACTGGCGGGTATCCGGGCGGGCAGGCGGAGTATGTCCGCGTACCGTTCTCCGACGTCGGCCCGATTGTCATCCCGGACGGCATTGATGATGAGAAGGTGCTGTTCCTGTCCGACATTCTTCCCACGGGTTGGATGGCCGCCGAAAACTGTCAGATACAGGACGGCGACATAGTCGCGGTGTGGGGTTGCGGGCCGGTCGGTCTGTTCGCCATACAAAGTGCGCTCGTCATGGGCGCTCACCGGGTAATCGCCATCGATCACTACCCCCATCGGCTCGATCTTGCGAAATCCATGGGGGCTGAAGTCATCAACTTCGAAGAAGTGGATGTACGCGAGGCGCTGGTTGAAATGACCGGCGGCATCGGTCCCGATTCCTGCATCGATGCCGTGGGCATGGAGAGCCACGGGTTTACGGCGGACAACGTTCTCGACAAGGCCAAGGCGGCAGTGGGTCTGGCAACCGACCGGCCCCATGCCTTGCGTCAGGTTATTCTCGCCTGCCGCAAAGGCGGTCACGTCTCGATCCCCGGTGTGTATGGCGGCATGGCCGACAAGTTTCCCATCGGCGCGCTGATGGAAAAAGGCCTGTTCGTCGCAAGCGGTCAGACACACGTGCAGAAGTACACTGAGCCGCTCCTGAAGCTGATCCTCGAAGACAAGTTGGACACCACGTTCCTGATCAGCCATCGCCTGCCGCTGGAGCAGGCGGCCCATGGCTACAAGATCTTCAAGGAAGAGCAGAATACGGTAACCAAGGTCGTGCTGCATCCGGGAATGACCCAGGTCCACTGACGACAGGTGTTGGCTTCGGCCGGGTCGAATGTGACGGGCTCTCACCATGAAGAGTTTGACCGGCGCGCTCGCAACTACCGGCATCTCGATGCCCGGCTGGCGGCTCATACCCGTTTCTTTGCCGCCGCGGCATTAACCAACAGCGTGCTCGCCGAGCTGTGTGCTCATCGAGCCCGCTGGATGTGGATTTCACAAACGACCCTCGGCACGTTGTTGACGCTCGGCGGAATGCTCGAGGCGCTCAACCTGCGCCGGGCCGACAGCCTCGATGCCCAAAGTACCTCCGGGGCGAGCCTGGATGCCTCTTTTGTTGAAATGGAGCAGGCGTACGTGGAGTCGGTGCTGTGCGGTTGGGCGCGTAGCTGCGCTCCCCGGCACAACCGGCTGATTGTCGAGCTGGACAGGCTCCTGCTGGCCGTTGCCAACGGCTTGCTGCCGCCGCAGTGTTCTTCGAATGTCCGCCGCTACGCAGAGGTGTTGTGCTCGGTGACGCGGGCGGCCGGTCGCTGTCCCCGGTTTGCGATCTGCGCCGACCGGATCAGCATCGGCAGGGCACTCATCCTCGAGGCGAGGCAGCGGCAGCCAGCCTGACAATTGCGCATGGCAACATCACCTGACTTTGCCGCACTGCACCCGTCAGCGTGAGCCCGGCGCAGGAGAGGGCCTACAGCCAATTGCGCCGCTCAGGAATGTTGGATACCGGGTTGCCCCATTAAACTCTGCAATGCGGCAGTACACCGCACATATCAAGGGCAACATCATGGGTAACCAGCAGCCACCAGGATCCGAGCAAAAGCCGAAAAATCCGAACCAGCAGGGCACGGGCTCACCGGACCGGAAAAGCGGCCAGATGGAGCAGGACCAGGGAGGCCGTCAGAATCAACAGGGCGGCACCCAGCGTCAGGATAAGGAAAACGACCGAAGCAAGTCGGGCTCGCAACGTCCGGATTGAGTCTTTGTCACCAGCGAGCGGGGTATCACCCCCGCTCGAGGAACCAACATGCAAACGACCACAGGCCACACGACGGCCATTCGTGCGAAAACGGTTCTCGGAACGTCCGTGAAGGACCCGGCCGGCAACCACATCGGCTCCATCGAGGACATTGTCCTCGACAAGCAATCCAACGCGATCATGTTCGCGGTCATCGGGTTCGGAGGCTTCCTGGGGATGGGTGAAAAGTATCACCCCATACCCTGGTCAGCCCTGGACTATGACTACTCCGAGGGTGCCTACATTGTCAGTTACACCAAGGAGCAACTGGAGAATGCACCCGCCGGCTCGATTGAGGAGCTGACACGCGAAGGCGGTGTTGACATCCGCAACAGAGTCTACGACTACTACCATACCCCGCATTATTGGTCGTAACGTAATTACGCGCGGGTGCTCGACCCTAGTGCGACGTGCACTGTCGCTGTTGGCACGTCGTACTCCGGTACGCTGCGTTCAAATGCATCCATCAGCGGCTGAGCAATCCGCCGCAGCTCGGCAAAGTCCTGGATGATGGCCCTGCCGCCTTGGAACACGACGATTTTCTTCTCCCGAAATGCCTTGACGATACGGTTGGTGTGCACTGGAGTGATTCCCAGGTGCTCGCTGACCTGCACCTGCGTCAACGGAAACTCGAAGGACGAGTCCTGCGGCGAGATGATGTCCGCCAACGCCAATCGCCCCCGAACGTCCATCACCAGCATGGCGAGTCGTTCTTCAGCACTGGCCTGCCCCAGGCTGAAAATCCAACTGTGCAGCCGCCGTTCCTCCTCAACCACCTGCCACATACAGCGGTTGGAAATGTCGGCATCGCGAGCATAGGCCTCGCGAAGTTTTGTGTGATGTACGCGCTCGACGACCGCGGCGGAGAGCGTCTGTACGCTGTCAGGGTGGCGGGTTAGAAATAAGCTTTTGACAGCGAACAGATCACCCGGCACGAAAATCAGAATAATCTGGTCCCGCCCATCCGCGATGGAGCGGTTGCGGCAGGCCCAACCGGAACGCAGTCGATAGATATATTCGTGCTCGCAACCGGCTCGAATGAGTGAATGTCCCGCGGGCAGCGACCGGCCCGACCCGCTCAGCAGCGCGTTGATTTTCTCGTCGCCGCGGTCGAGCACCGCGGCCACCTCAGGCCTGAGCGTGACAAAGCGATCTGGATTCATGCTATGCCTTCGCAAAAACCATACCGCGCCGGTAACGGGGCCGTGCCGGGCCGGGGATCGACCAACAGCGTGCGGATCGCTGTTCGAGCAGCGCGCGTTGACCTCCAGCCTCCGCGCTGGTCAGTTGTCGATGCCGTCAGCCTCTTCGCGATCCCTGGCGTCGCGAGCGACATGGACTACCGACCGCAGCCGCTCGATCGAAGCCGGTTTGACGATGTGGTCCTGAAAGCCGTTTTCGAGTGCGGCCTGACGATCGCTGTCGCGACCCCAGGCTGTCAGTGCCACGAGGTAAGTGTTACGTCCCCACGGCCGTTCCCGGATCTGGCGCGCCGTCTGATAGCCGTTCAATACCGGCATGGCGATGTCGAGAAGAATCAGCTCGGGTTTGAAAAGTTGACCGACCGCCAGCGTCTCGAGCCCGTCGTGCGCCCGACGCACATCGTGCCCTTCCAGATCCAACATCATGGCCAGGGTATGTGCCGCGGAGAGTATTTCGATGCGTTGACCAGGACGTTCGCAACAGCCTGTGCGAGGCGTTCACGATCCACGCTCAGCGGAACATCCGCCGCACTGTCCAGGTTGAGCTCGAGGATGTTGCGCCGATGCTCGCGTTGCGAACGCGACAGATTGAGTGCCATCTCCATGACGGCTTTCAAGGGAACCGACTCCCTGCGCAACGGCATGGTGCCCAACCGCGGTTGAGTCACCTCGTCAATGTCGTCTATCAGTCGTGTCAGCTGCCCCAGCTGGCGCTCGATAATGACCCGCGCCGCCTGGAGAGTGCCCGCATCGCTGTCGGACATCTGCATGATGTGTAACGCCATGCGGATGGGCGCGAGCGGATTGCGAATCTCGTGGACCAACCGTGCAGCGAATGCACCCTGCAGCTCGTTACTGTCGCGCTCAGGATTGCGCACTACCTCATCAACACGCCGCATCGACTGTTTGCTTCTTGTCGTTCACCTGAGGTCGAAGCACGTAAAATGCGGACGAATTGAGAAGTTGGCAAGCAGAATCTTGCTCGGTCACCGGTTTTTTAGGCGCGCCGGTTAACCCACGTTGATCACGACAGGGCGCGCAGACTGTTGGCAATCTGCGCGAGCACTCCGGAGGCCACCGGCGCGATCTCGCGATGCCAATTGGCATCCGCCATCGCCTTCTTCGCATTGATCGCGCTCTCGACCGTCGCGACCAGATCCTCCTTGGCAATCAGCTTCTTTTCCACCAAGGCGTGCATCAGGCACTCAACCAGCACCACACAGGCTTCCGCATAGGCGAGATGCAGAGATACTTCCGACGGCTTTGGGGCGCCGTCCGATCCCCTGGAGTCTGTGCTGCTCATGTTTCCTCGGAATTGGGTAGACCGTATTGGACGGTCGTCCGCTCGTACCCGTCCATCAAGGGCTCCGCCAGGCGACGCAGCTCGGCGAAGTTCTGAATGCTCACCTCACCGTTGCGAAAGGTGGCGATACCCCGCTCGCGGAACGACCTCACGATGCGGTTGGTGTGCACCGGAGTGATTCCCAGGTGCTCGCTGACCTGCACCTGGGTCAATGGAAAGTCGAAGGTCAAAGCTCCCTCCGGCAGGGTGCCCGACAAAGTGAGTCGGCCGCGAAGGTCAATCAACAGCAGTGCCAACCGTTCCTCGGCACTGCCTTGCCCCAGCCCGAACACCCAGCTGTGCAACCGCCGTTCTTCCTCGATTACCTGCCAGAGGCAGCGGTTCGCAATGTCAACGTCCCGCGCGTACGCTTCCTGCAACTGCGCATAATGAATGCGCTCGACGACCACCGTTGACAGAGTCTGCACGCGATCCGGATGGCGGGTCACGAAGAGACTCTTGACCGCGAACAGGTCGCCGGGCAGAAAAATGAGTATGAACTGATCCCGGCCATCGGCGATCGAGCGGTTCCGACAGGCCCAGCCCGACCGCAGCCGATAGATATATTCGTGATCCGAGTCCGCGTGCACGAGCACACGGCCTGCCGGCACTGACATCACAGCGCCTTTCATGAGCTCGGACAACTTCTCATCACCGCGCATCAACGAGCCGATCTGTTCGGGTCGATGGAGCATAAAACGAGCCGCGTTCACCATGAGCGCTTTTCTAACTCCCCTCCCACCGCCAGGACGTCTCAAAAAAAAGGGCGCGCGACTCCAGTTGTCATGCGCCCACGGAAGACCTGCGGCGAGGTCACTCACGGATTGTCCGAAGACTCACCTCAGTGGTCTGGTGCAGCGCCAGAAGCGCGCGCCGACCATCTGGAAATCCGTCCATCGCAGCAGCAGCATCGGATATTAGAAAAGGTCAAATACGGTTTTCAAATCGGCCTCGACAACATAGGTTAATGCCGCACAGGCCCTCAGCGCGTCAGATCCTTCAGCAACAAATAATAGAACGTGAGCCCGTTGTAGAACGACTCAACTCCAAGGCGCTCGTCGCGGCCATGCATGCGGTCATCATGACGATCGATAGCCAATCCACAGATGCCGTAGCTCGGAATGCCCGCAGCCATCGTATGCACACTGTCTGAAGCACCCACCTCCATTCGAGGCACCACGGTGGCGCCCGGCCACATGGTCTGGGACACCTTGTTGAGTGACTTCATGACATCGTCCCGCAGTGGCGGCACCTCCATCGCCTTGGCGTTGGGGGCATGATCAGAGACCGTGCCGTCAGAGCTCTTATAACCGACGGAAATGGCTGGATCGTTGAACAGCTTGACCAGTTGCTGTCGGATCTCTTCCGGGGGATGGCCCGGGAAGATGCGGCAGTTGACGTTGGCAACCGCCCGCTGCGGCAGCGCGTTGGGAGCATGACCGCCAGCAAGCATCGTAGCCACACAAGTAGTTCGCAGCGTGGAGTTATAACGCACGTCTTTCGACAGCCGCTCCGCCGCTTTCTGATCCGGAGGACTTTGCAGCACCCCGCGCAGATCTGCCGCGGTCTGCCCGGTCTCGATTTTGGCCATGGCTTCGAAGTAACTGCGGGTGACGGCGTTGATTTCGGTGGGGAAGGAGTAATGCTGAAGAGCCGTCAGCGCGTTGGCCACGTGATAGATGGCGTTATCCGGTCCTGGCAGGGAGCTATGACCCCCGGCGTTGGTTGCCATCACCTGATAGTCGGCATAGAGCTTTTCAGTGGCTTCAAACTCAACAGTAGCCGGCTTGTCAACGTGCACCTGACCGCTGTCCGGGTTTAGAACGTACTCGGCTTCGACGAGCTCTCGCCGGTTTTTCAGCAACCACTCGACGCCATTCGACTTGCCGTTCTCCTCGTCCGCCGTGAGCGCGAGGATGATGTCCCGGTTGGGTACGAAGCCTTCCTTCTTGAGCCGGATCAGGTCTGCCACCGCGATGGCATCACTGCCTTTCATGTCCTGGGTGCCCCGGCCGTAGAAGTAACCGTCCTTCTCGACAAACTCGAACGGATCCGTCGTCCAGTCTTCGCGCTTGGCCTCCACGACGTCGGTATGCGCGATGATCAGGATGGGTTTGAGCTTCGAACCGGCCTTGCCACGAAGCCGGACCACCAGGTTGCCCTTGCGATCGTTCGGGCCGGCAATGGTCATGTCCGCGTCGGCAAAACCGGCTGCCTTGAAGCGCTTCGCCATGGCATTGGCCGCGAGCGTCGTGCTGCCGACCGAGTCGGTGGTGTTGATCTCAATCAATTCCGCCAGGACATCGTGCGCCAGCTTTCGGGTCGGTTCATCGCTCTGCGGCACCTGGGACCACAATGCAGTCGCGGTCAGCATCCCACAGGTTCCCAGCAATCCAGCCAGAATTGATTGAGCTCTCAAGGCGACCCCCGGACATTGGTTTAGATGTCACGGATGGTACGCCAACCCGCAATCCCGCGGCGAGCCGCCGGATTCTTCAAGCGCTCCGTCGCAACGATACAAGGCATCCCGGCTCGCACGCGCGCGGCTCAGCCGCACTCACTGATCCGTGCGCTCTCTGATGGCCCCAAACGCAGCCCCAAAGCCGGTGATCAGTCGGCACCTGTGCGCTTCGAGCAGACCCCTTGCGTGCTCGAAGTCCTTGTCTTTCGTGACGAAGTAGCTGGCAGCGCCTTTGAGATCTCGCGCATAGCACTCCACGTGTTCCGCCTCTGCCTGCTCGAGTGCGAGCTCTATAATAAAGTCGGTTTCCACGATGACGATCATGATTCGACCACTTCTACACTGCCGTTGCGCATTCGATCATAAATGCCGGACTGGACAATTAATTGGTCAGCCTCTGAATCCACGTCAGCAAATCCCAAAGTGAACTTGTCGAGCCAGGTAGTAATGAGCATTCGGAGCGAATATCTCGACACTACCCATCCATTCGCAGCGATCGTGGGTGCGAGTGCCTGAATGATTGGGAGAGTCGAAGCAGACTGAGGCTTCGTGCCCGGTTCTGCCTCAGCGCGCCACAAATGAAGGTGGCTAGGTCGTGCGAGAAGAATATAGAGTGGCTTCGCCCCGGCGCACTGTTCAAACACCAAGCTTCGCATGCGCTCCAGGTATTCGGGAGTCGAATACGTGCCAAGAAACTCGATCGCGACGACGAGTTGTCTGTCAGCTGAATAGACGTAGATATCTGCCATGGCTGGCACAGAAGTAGTGAGAGAAAGCATTGTATCCATACCTACGCAATGGTGAGTTGGTTTCGCGTCGATTCTGCGGGATGAAGTTGCTCTTTCCCAGTCGGCATTTCTGCCGAAAACACTTGAATTTGCTATTTCTAAAAGTTGGACAGCGTGCGTTTACATACGCTCCCCACGGACGCTCAGTTTGACGTCATTAGAGTACGTGCCTAAGGTCGTCTGTCCGTGCGTGCGGAAGTAGGCGTCCGGATCGACCGCTCCACCAGCGAGTCCTTGATGAAGGAATGCGCCCACCAGGCGGTATCCCTCCGCCGCTACGTTCCGACTACAAATTCACAACAGATCCATTTCTCGATGCAGCCTATGTTAGCTCGCACCCAGCGATCACTGAGCAAATCAGGGACAGATCCCAATGCAATCAAACGTCAGACGCACCGTACGCAATTGCATTGTCATAATCGCTTCATGCTCCGCCAGTGCGCTGCTGTTGAACGCCTGCGGCCACGGCGACAAGCCTGGGGTGGGAACGCCACCACCCGCGTCTGACAAAGTGCCACCCGATCCACTGGTCAAAGCCAAATACGACGGCACCGGGCCTAACGACCTGATCATGGGCAAGGACGGCTATCTCTACGGAACCACCACAACCGGCGGCGACTACGGCTACGGCAGCGTATTCCGAATCTCCCCGGATGGCGTGGAAACGGTCATCCACTCGTTCAACGTGGGGCCTACAGAAGGGGCAAATCCGATTGGATTGATACAGGGAACAGATGGCTACCTGTATGGCACCACCTCAAATGGAGGTACCGCCGCATGCCCGCGCCCTGCGCCAGACATCCTGTTCCCACCAGGACACAACATCGACTATTCAGGCTGCGGGACTGTGTTCAAACTCAACCTGCAAGGCGAGCTGACCGTGCTCCACCACTTTGCGGGCGGGCGGGATGGGAACCGACCCATCGCGTCCCTGGTGGAAGCCAGCCCGGGCCGTTTCTATGGCGAGACCCTGTCCGGCGGCATTGCCAACAGCAGTTGCACCCTGAATGGCTGTGGCCTCGTTTTCTCAGTTACTTCTACCGGCGACGAGCGGACAGTCCACGCATTCAACATGGAGTCGGGTGACGGCGCGCTTCCTGCGGGGCTCACACTCGGAAAAGACGGCAACCTTTACGGAACCGCCGGTATCGGGGGCGCGTACAACCAGGGGCTCGTTTTCAAACTCACACCCCAAGGCACGCAGACCGTATTGTTATCGTTTATGGATATCGCCGCCGATGGGAATCCGCATCCCAATGGACCTCCGGTGCAAGGAAGTGACGGCTCCCTCTACGGAACGACGCTCTACGGCGGTTCGGCGTTGTCAGGGAGTTTCGCGCCGTGTGAGTTCGGCTGTGGCACGATCTACAGGATCTCTCCAACGGGCGAAATGAGCATCCTTTACGCATTCGCCGATGTTGCAAACGGTGTCATACCGCAGGGCACGTTGATCGCCGGAACCGATGGCACGTTGCTCGGAATAGCCTCCTATGGCGGCAACACTGCAGTCTGCCAACAGGCAGGTTGCGGGACGGTATTCCAGGTCACGCGTCCAGGTGTTGCATCGACCATCTACGAGTTTGACCAGCCGGTGACTGGCACAGCCGTTCAACCAAGGCTTCCGTCCAGCCTGATCCAAGGCAGCGGCGGGTATCTGTATGGTACGGCGGACGGGGGAGATTTCGGTGAAGGGGTTGTATTCAAGATCAGCCCAACAGGCGTCTTCACGATCCTCCATTCATTCCGTGGCCCCGGCTCGTAGAGCACTCGACTCGAAATCCACGCGGGGTTAGCGGCTAATGCGCCGACGCAGACGCGCCCGCGGGATGCAGACCCTCGGTCGCTTTCTCTTCTGATTCAACGCGCACCACCGGCGCGCCGCATGCGGCACGACACAGTTCCGTTGCATCCTCAGAAAACCACGTCAATGCAATGAAAAGTTGCTCAGTGGCCCAGGATCCTGCAATCAGTGAAGCGATCGACCCATTCAATCCTTGTTCGCCTCGCGAACCACCTGAAGTTGCATCCGTGCGCCGGCGTCACCTGCGTTCACGGGTTTCTCCAAGGTGTTCGCGCGAACCGTCGGTGTCACCAAAAAGACCGAAAGCAAGGCGGCAGGCAGGAACAGCGCGAGCAGCTTGAAGAATGCGCGGAACGAGAGCCCGGCCATAGGCATTCCCTCCATCGGGTTCGAATTGTTAGCCCAACTAACTTATTGATGTTCTCTCAACTAACGCGATTCAATATAACGCGCTTTAGTGCTCGCGCAAAGAGCGCGCACGGCCAAAACCAAGTGCTCCGAGCAGCGCTGCGCAGCAACATCCGTTGATAAAATGCTCCACGACTCGCGTCGATGCCGCTGATTTCTCTCCGGTCACGCACCCCGAATCTGTTTCGGGAATACTTTTAGTGCCGTGCGCAACTGTTCAACCCACTCCGCGCCATCCTCAAACCCACCCGCGGCAATCCGCGCGCACACACTCTCCAGATCTTCCCCACCGTGGGCAATCACCACATACCCTTCCGTCAACAAAGCCAAGCCAGGTGCCTCTGCGACGAGGAAGAGATCGCGAGCGGCGGCGAAAGTAGTCGACGCTTCAGCGCGCTTAGCCAAGGCGAGCTCAAACGCCCCAACGAGCCAAAGGCCAGTCCCTTCTTGCAGGGGCCCAAGCGAGAGCCGCCGAACGAGCCCGAGCGACCGCTGCGCCAACACAAAAGCAGCCTCCAGATGTCGTGTGTCAGCGGCCACATCAGAAACACTCCACCCAGGCCAACAATCAGCAGCCGCGTTGTACGTGAATCGCTTCACCGCCAACAGCGCCTGCTGATCAGCATCACTCAACGCAGCGCCGACAACAACGCGCCGCTCAATCGCATCGGCCGCCGCCTCCGCCGCCGAGATGAGCGCGCCAAGGTCCCCGGACTGCCGCAACTCCGCGATACGCGCTCGCGAAGAAGCCACGAGATCAGATAGAGACTCAGTCATATCCCCTCCTCACACCCCTTGCCTGCGTGTCCGCGCGATCTTGAGAGTTCTTAACAAATTGGGCCAATCTTTGACTTAACTAGGCACTCCGATTGCTTTAGAAAGGTACTGGAAAGCTTCAGAAAGCCACTCGAAAGTCCAAGGAGTCTCCTGAGTGACATGGTCTCCCCCCACGAGGGCTGCCCTTCTCAAACGTTGGGCGCCCTGGATCCTCATGGCTCTGGTCGTTGCACTCATGGTGCATTTTCTCGACCTGCACGCCACATTGGCCGCGTTCAATGACATCGAGCCCCTTGCCGTCGCGCTCACGGTTGCCCTGTTCCTCATCGATCGCTTCAGCATGGCATACAAGTGGAATTTCCTGCTGCGGGCCCGCAACTGCCGGCTCTCCCATTGGGCTGCGTTCAGGATCTATTTAGCTTCAGGATTCGTCGGTTACGTGATTCCGGCGTCAGTGGGCAGCGATGTATTTCGCGCCGCGCGGCTGTCGATGGCAGGCCGTTCGGGCAGCAGTGTCTCGGCCACAATCGTACTCGAGCGCGTGCTGGGCCTGTTGGCCATCCTCGCGCTTTCCAGTGTTGGTTTGGTGTTGGTTGTGCTGCGAGGTCGCCACGACCTGCTGCCTCTTTTGGGTGCGGTGGGTGGTGCATTGTGCATCGGTACAGTGCTGACCGCGGTTTCAATGAGCACACGGCTCTACCAGATGCTTCGCCGTATGACGGCGCGGTTCGGCGACAATAAGGTCGTGCAAACTTTGCACGCCATGCACAACGAGTATGTATCTCTAGGCAAAGCCAGCCGTACCCTCGGGGTGTTTTTCTCGTTGTCGATTGTGAACCAGCTCATCCAAACCCTGATGTTTATCCCAGTGTTGGTCTCACTCGATGTGCCGGTCGAGCTCTTGACGCTCATGGCCGTGCTGCCGCTCAGCAAGGCTTTCGTTCAGCTCATGCCCATCCCCGCCGGCCTGGGCGTAGCGGAAGGCTCACAGGTGGTAGCACTTTCGCTTGCGCACGTGGCCCCAGCTCAAGGTCTCGCGGTCGCACTGGTCCTTCGGGCGATTGACCTGTCGATGTTGTTGCCCGCCGGTATTGCCTACGCGGCGGATGCCTGGCATCTGCGCCGCACGGCGTAAACGGCTAGCGGCGCCGCTGAAGCTCGGGAGCCGCTGACCTCGATCCAGCGGCAGATCCTCCGGTGCCTTCATGATCGCAGTGCACGGGCGAGTGCGGCGCACAACTCCCGCACCGAAGCCGTCTTCTCGATGACCGCGCTTATTCCACACGCGAATGCGCGCCTCTCCACCTCAGGCCTGATGTAACTGCCCGACAGAATCACCGGCACACCCGGCTTGATACGCATGAGCTCCTGGGCGGTATCGATCCCCCCGTCAGCGGGCATGGCCAGGTCAGTCACAATGACATCATAGGCATCGGGCTCGTCAGTCAGGGCCGCCAGGGCCGCCGGCACATCAACATAGCCGACCACCCTGTAGCCTCTGCGCTCCAGCGCCCACTGAACCAACAGAATCAGCCCGGGGTCATCATCCAACCAAAGGACAGTGTCTGATCGCAGAGGTAGCGTGTCCATCGTCTCGCGGGGTCCAACAAACGGGGAGGGGAGTATCGGTGCCGCGAGCGAAGGGGACTGTAATATTGTGTCAAGTCGGCGCCTTCGCCTTTTAAACCAACACCAACCTCTCCCACCCGTCCCGTCTCGCCCGCCGCCGCCCGCCGTCTCCCGCGCGCCGCCGTCCCTCGACGACGTGCCACGCCGCAGCCCCGGGGCGCCGCAGTCATCCGCGCCACTCCTCCAGCCCGCCGCTTTACGGATTTTTACAGTCTCCAACTCCCGGGGTCGGCCAGAATCGGTCCAAGCCCGGCGACTGGGCCCCCATACCTGCGACGGTTAAGATGCAAGCCATGCGTATCGCTTTCCTGGAAGACGATCCGGATCAAGCGGATCGCATCGTGTCCCTCCTCCAGGGAGCCGGGCACGTCCCACACCTCTTTCCCCGCGGCCGCGCCCTGCTGACCAACCTGCAGAGCGACAACTACGACCTCATCATGCTCGACTGGGAAGTGCCGGATCTGTCGGGATATGAAGTGTTACAGGCCCTGCGCGGGCGCCTGAACGTTCGCACCCCTGTGCTTTTCCTGACCCATCGGGACAATGAAACGGACGTCGTGCAGGCGCTGGAAGCCGGCGCCGATGACTTCCTCATCAAACCACCCCGTGAACGCGAGCTGTTGGCCCGGATGGAAGCCCTGGGCCGGCGCGTCCGCGAGCCCGCGCCGGCCGCCACCGTTCTGAACGTTCCCCCGTACCGCATCGACCTCGACAAGCGCCAGATCCACCGCGACAACGAGCTGATCGAGCTGACCCGCCGCGAGTTCGAAGTGGCGGTGGTCCTGTTCCAACATGTCGGCACCGTCGTCTCGCGTGGATTCATTCTAGATTCCGTGTGGGGGCGGGGTGACACCACCACCACCCGCACGGTGGATATGCATGTGAGTCGTGTGAGAAAGTTGTTGGGACTCTCAGCGGCCATCGGGTTGAGACTGGCCGCCGTCTATGGATACGGCTACCGGCTCGAACGCACAGGAACAGAACCAGGATGACTTCCCGGCGGGGCAAGGCACAAGGAAGAGCATTGCTACCGCCAACGATGTGGATACTTTCGCTGGCGCTGCTCGCCGGCGCCGCCCCTGCCGCCGCGCAGTCCAACGCAACAACAGCGCCCAACCAGGCCAACGCACCTGCCCGGGCCAACTCGCCCAACGCGCCCGCTGCATCCACTGCCGCCGGTGCGGCCAACGCCGACGAATACGCCTACATCGCGCGCCCCGGCGACACCCTCATCGGCCTCAGCAAGCGCCTGCTCCGCGAGCCGAACCGGTGGCACGAAGTGCAACTCCGCAACCACATCGGCAATGAATTCCGCATCCCGCCCGGCAGCGCCATACGCATCCCCTACAGCTGGCTGAAGGTCACCGCCGAAGCGGCCACCGTCGCAAAGGTCGCCGGCACAGCCACCACCGCCGGTCAACCGCTGGCCACCGGCCAGAGTCTGGCGCAAGGCTCGCTCGTCGAAACCGGACCCGACGGCTCTGTGGCCATCGACCTCGCCGACGGTTCGCAAATCATCCTGCACAAGTCGAGCTCGCTGCGCCTGTCCGAAATGCAGCACATCGACGGCGTTCCCAATTCTCACGACGTCCAACTGCAACTCCCGGATGGCCACGCCGACACGTTGGTCAAACCGCATCGCGACGTCGGCCGGTTTGAAATCGTCACGCCGACCGCCGCACTGGCCGTGCGGGGCACAGTCTTCCGGACAAACACATTGGCAGCGGAAGGCACCGTCACCACAGAAACTCTCGAAGGCGTTGTCGCAGTGTCCGCCAGCGGTGCAACGGTAGAAACAAAGGCCGACTTCGGCACACGGGTTGACAAGGGCGCGCCCCCGCTCAAACCTGTCCCCTTGCTGCCGGCACCGGAGCTGTCAGGCGTGCAGGGAACGAACGGACAAAAGGAATGGCATCTCGAGTTTGCGCCTGTCGAGGGAGCGAAGGCCTATCACGTGCAGATATCGGATGACCCCGAATTTCGGACATTCGTTGCGGATGTCCGCACCGAGCAGCCCGCTGTCGACATGGCTTCACCGCCTGATGGCGCATACTGGTTGCGAGTCAGGGGAATCGACACCTTGGGACTCGAGGGACACGACGCGGTGAAAGCCATCACCCAGCAGTTGATCCCCGAGCCACCCCCACCGCCGCCACCCGAGCCCCGACTCGTGGCAATCCATCGACATGACCTGCAGTTCGAGTGGAACGTCGAACCGGGCCAACAATATCGCGTGCAGATCGCGCGCGACCCCCAGTTCAAACATATCCTGACCGATCAGACCCAATCCGAAGGCAAGCTAACCTGGCACCGCCCATGGCCAGGCACGTACTACATCCGGGTCGCCCAACTCCCGCCGCAAGAGCGCTCGACGCCCCAGCCGTCCGCGACCCAATCGACCGTGCCTGAGGGCCCCGCGCAAGGCACTGCGTTTACCGTGCCCGTGCCTCTATGGATGCGCATCGCCGCCCCCATTGTGATCCTGACACCGCTGTTGCTCTGATGCCCGCGCCATCTTTGCGGAGGCGATCTCGATGGACCCGGCAATGGTTGGGGCTCCTGCTGGCAATGTCAGTGGTGCTCGTGCTCGCCTGCACCTATCGATGGTGTTGGCGCCTCGACTTTGCTGTCTACGATGCGAGCTTGCCGCGTCACCCAGCTCCATCTGACGTTGTCATCGTCGCAATCGACGACGCAAGCATCGAGTCGATCGGCCGTTGGCCGTGGCGGCGCGCAGTGCATGCCACGCTGCTGGAGCGTCTGCGCGCAATGGGCGCACGCATAGTTGCTCTGGACATCCTGATGACCGAAGCCGACCAGGATGATGCGCTGTTGGCTTCAGCCATGAGGCAGGGACTTCCAACAGTCCTACCCCTGATGGTGCGTTTCCCACAAAACTCAGGCTACATCCGTGAGGAGCTACCGGTCCCACCACTGGCGAAGTCCGCAGCCGCGATTGGCCACGTCAATGTGGACGTTGACCCCGACGGCATGGTCCGCAGCCTGTTCCTGGAAGAGGGGCTCGGCTCTCCCGACCGCCCATACCTGGCTACCGCGCTGTTGGAGCATCTCTCCGGCGGAACGACCCGACAGCGCTGCGGAGCAAACCACCCGGATCTGAAGCACGCGCCGCTGGATGTGTGGGTCCGCGACTGTCAGATCCTGATCCCGTATTCAGGCCCTCCGGGGCACTTCACCCAGGTGTCGTATGCCGATGTGCTGACAGGCCGTGTAAGCGACTCAGCCATTCGCGGCAAAATCGTGTTGGTGGGCGCGACTGCGCAGGGCGTCGGAGATGCCTGGTCAACCCCGGTATCAGGCGGCGCACTGGCCATGCCCGGTGTCGAGGTCATGGCCAACGTGCTGCAGGCCCAACGAGATCGCACTCTCGTTCGAAAAGTTCGGCTGCGTACAACGTTACTCCTCACGCTGCTGCCCGTTTACTTGCTTGGACTGGCGCTGCTGGTGCTTACACCACGCTGGTCACTGCTGTCTGGAATCGCAATCTGGCTGGCCACGCTGGGAGGCTCCGTCCTCGCGTTGCAAGTGTTTCATTGGTGGTGGCCGCCCAGCGCGGCGCTGTTGGCATTGCTCGCCCTGTACCCACTTTGGAGCTGGCGTCGTCTCGTGGCCGCCCAACAATTCATGGACGAGGAGTTTGCTCGCCTCGCCGGCGTAGAGCGATTGCTGACACCACCCCAATCGACCTCCCCGCCGCGGGATCCCGGGGTTGGCCCACCTCACTCGACCTCCCCGCCGCCGAGTCCCCGTGTTGGCCCGCCACGGGAGACCTCACGGTCTCTGGATCCAGTAGACCGCCGCATCGACCTCCTGAGGTCAGCGACGCAATCCCTACGCGACGCACGCCAACACCTGGCCGACACCATCAACGGCCTGCCCGATGCGACTCTGGTAGCCGACACCAACGGGCAGATCGCGTTGGCCAACCCGGCAGCCGCTGCTCTCTTTGCGGCGCCCCAACCAAACACCATGACGGGCCGGCCAGTTGACGACTACCTGTACGCCGTCGCCGTCGATCCAGCGGTGAAGTACGCCGCCTTGCTTGAGCGCGGCCGCGGCACCGTGGAAGTCAACCTCTCCGATCCAATGAGATGCTACCTCCTGCGGACAGCTCCTTTCATCGACAGCGAACAGCGCAATGTCGGAATGATCCTCACCCTGACCGACATCACCGAGCTGCGCAAGGCGCAACGCGAGCGGGACGACGTCATCCGTTTCCTGTCTCATGACATGAAAAGCCCGGCATCCTCCCTGATGGGACTGGCGCAATTACAAAGAGACCCCCAACGAGCCCTTTCCCCCCTCGAGCTCTCAGACCGGCTCGATGTGTTGGCACAGCGGACACTCACGTTGGTGGATGGGTTTGTTGCGCTGGCGCGTGCCGAGTCGAGTGATCCCAGCAAGTTCGACGAATTCGACGTGCGCGATGCCATCCAGGACGCCTACGACGAAGTATGGGCGGCCGCGAAAGCTCGCGAAATCACAATAGACCTCAACGTCCCAACAGCCTGGGTGCTGGTCGACGGCGACCGTCAGTTGCTCGCCCGCGCCATCGTCAATCTGCTGAGCAACGCCATCAAGTTCTCACCGGACCGCTCAACAATCCAGTTGGAATGTCGACATCAGGATTCGACCGTGGTGGTCTGCATCACCGACAACGGCCCCGGCATCGAGCCCGAGCAACAGGCACAACTCTTCCAGCGCTTCACACGCGGCGTGCACAGAGGAGCAAAGGATCCAGGCGGCGCAGGTTTGGGGTTAGCGTTTGTCCGCGTCGTCGCAGAAAAGCACGGCGGCCGCGTCTGGGTCGAAAACAGCGCGGCAGCATCGCCCGGCACCGGCTCCGTGTTCTGCCTCTCCATCCCGCAGCGCACCTAACCCGCGGTCGATTCTCGAAGCCCAATGCACCGCGCCCCGGCGCATGTGCTTCCCATCTATCCGCCCCTAATAAGCAGCCGGCAACATCAACCGCCCATGCGGACTCTTGATATCCAACGAGTACTCCCGCGCAATCGCCGCATTACACGAAGCCGGCAACCGAAACGACAGCCGCGGCTCCCCTTGCGGCGAATTCACCTGCACGAGCGAAATCGACCGCGCGGAAAAAGTCTCATTGCAATCCGCGGGAGGCAAAGCAGATGTCGCCAGCTTCTGACCATAGTTGAAGAAATCCACCTCGAAGGCGCTACCAGCCCAGTAACATAACGACAGTTCTTCGCACGCAGCTGTGCCACCACCCAGATTGCGTATGTCCCCAATGACACGCATTGCCGCAGCCTCACGCATGTTGGTTTGCTGCATCAGCTGCCAACGAGCCGGCCACTGGCCCGCGGCGACAATCAGAAACACGGCGCAACAACCAGCAGCGACCGCGGAACCCATCATCGGAAAGAACCAGGGCGGCGTGGGAGCGACCCCAGGCTGGTATCCCGTAGAAGGGGATCCCGGGCTCGCCATCCGAGTCCTGATATGCTCAACACCGACAGCAACGGCCAGCGAAACCGCAATCAGAAAGTCAAAGAACGCATTGCGGTCCACGCCCTTGCCACTCGCCGCGAGCGCCCCGATCCCGGCAGAGATCACCAGGTAGATCAGCACAAACGCAGCCTGCTCCCGCATGGCCCGGCTGCTCCTGCGCGACAGAAACGCAATCACCGCCGTGCCGCTGAGCACCGCCAGAAAGCCAAAGCTCTGCCAGACACGCCGCACGCCCGTCGCCATGAGCAACCGCGAGTACAGCCGGCTGGAGGCCATGTCATGAAAGAAAATGGCGCCTTGCGTGAAATAGAGGAGGGCAACAGCAACCAGCAGCACCGCCACAGCCGACAGGAGCCAGTCCGCCACCCGATCCCGACGATACAGCAACATCCAAAACGTCACGGCCAACGGCAGTGCAATCAACAGATGCTTCACTGTCCCCGCCAGGATCATCAACACCGCGGCGCCCACCAGCGCCTTGCGGCTGAAATCCCAGCGCCAAAGAACCACTGCAGTGCTCATCATGAAAGCGTGCGCCAACATCTGCGGATCGTTCATAGTCATGTACGCCGGGGCATACATTGCAAAAGCGGCTAGAAACAAAGTGGCGCCGAACGCGGCAACCGCGCGCGAGACTCGACCAATACGCAACCAGACAAATACATCCACCGCAACAACGATCAGGCTGAGGAAGGCCAACAGCCGTCCCGCAAAGATATTGTCGCCAATGAGTCTGCCGACCGCGCCTACGATGTAGAACGACAGCGGCGGATAGTTGTTGGAGATGGGGCTGTCAGGGGCAGGGTAAAGGGGGCCACCGTGCCAGGCTACTTCAGCCCAGTAGGCATTCCAGCCTTCGTTGTACCCGTTGGGAATCCAACGGAACATCGTATATGAAAAAGGTGTTGCGGCGGATAGCCAGACAACAGCGCACCCGGCGATGGCCACCCACAACAGCGCGGTGGCCGCAGAATCCCATTGACGCTGACTCAAAGCTGCCAGCGCCTGATCGTAAGCGTGCCGTCCCCTTTACGGCGCGAACGCAACACAGGCGCCGGCCGAAGGTGCCGCGCCGCCGAAAATTCAACACTTACCATCCGATTCCGTAATCCTCGCCATGGTTACTCGAACCACCCCACATGCTGCCGTGCGCGCGATCGAGCTCGATCGCGTTGATCGGGCCCGAGCTGCGTTCAACATAATCCAGATTGTACCCCATCTTCACCAACTCATCTCTCACCCAGGTTGGGGTCGAGGAGTTCAGTGTGAGGCGCCCAGGTATCGATTCGTGGGCCCCGAAGGAGTCCCGCATCTGATAACTGGTGATATTGGCCGCTTCGGTTGCCTCCTGGGGTGTCATCCCGAATTCGACCACGTTCAAAAAGAACTGCAGCAGGTTTTGGTCCTGGGTATCACCGCCCTGCACTGAAAACACCAGAAAGGGTTTGCCATCTTTTAGTGCAAGGGACGGCGTGAGCGTCGCCCTCGGCCGCTTGCCGGGGGCAAGTACGTTGAACGGGTTCTCGTTGGCATCGAGCACAAAACTCTGCATGCGCTGGCTCAGGCCGACACCCGTGTGACCTGCAATCACGGCGGGAGTCCACCCACCACTCGGGGTTACCGACACCGCCCAACCCTTTTCATCGGTCGCTTCAACACTCGTAGTTCCCAGCCGGAAGCTGCGGTCATACTCGGCCAGCGCGGTGGGGCTCCATTCATTCGGCTTGCCGCTGGTCGGCATTTTGCTGTGCCAGCTCTGCAGCACACTCGTGAACGGGTTGGTCCCACCCTGATACGGATAAGGATCGCCCGGGCGGATGTCAGGATCATTATGGTCAAGCTTCACGAGCTTGGCCCGATCGCGCGCATAGTCCTTGGACAACAGCCCCTTGATGGGGGAGGCAGGCGGAAACGCCGGATCGCCGTAGTAAAAGTCACGATCCGCGAACGCCAGGTTCATCGCCTGATACAAGGTATGGATGTAGCGAGCGCTGTCATACCCCATGGACTTCAGGTCGAAATTCTCGAGAATGTTGAGCGCCTGGAGCATCACCGGGCCCTGCACCCACGTCGTCAACTTATACACCTCGATGCCCTTGTAGTTGGTATGTACGGGCTCCTCGATCTTGACCTTCCAGTTGGCCAGATCCTCCATTGTGAACAATCCGCCCTGTTCGCGAGTGCCGCGCACCAACTCCTGGGCGATGTCACCTTTATAGAAGCGATCGTAAGCTGCGTAGATGGCCGCCTTGCGATCTTTGCCGTGCGCCCTGGCGTTTTTCTCTGCCTCAACCAACTTACGTAACGTAGTCGCCAGCTCGGGCTGATGGAAAATCTCACCGGCCTGCGGGCCTTCCCGTGCTTCCCCTGGATGAATGAGCATCGTCTTCTTCGAGTAAGGCCATTGAGCGATCTTGTCCTTGTATTTCTCGATGGTGTTGGAAAGCTCGGCTTCCATGGGATAGCCATCCGCCATCTCAATGGCAGGCGCCAACACCTCCGCCAGACTCATCGTGCCGTACTCGGCCAACATCGTCATGAGGCCGCCGGGTGTACCCGGAGTCACGGCCGCAAGCGGCCCAAACTCCGGCGGAAACTTCATACCCTTGCTATGAAAGAACTCGGGTGTTGCCCCGGTGGGAGCCACGCCCAGCGCGTTGATCCCGATCACCTTTCCGGTGTTGGGGTTGTAGATGAGCGCCTGCGTTTCTCCACCCCAGGACAGGGTGTCGTACATCGTGGCGGCGGCGGCGAGCATTGCGCAGGCGGCATCGATCGCGTTGCCCCCTTTCTGGAAGATCATCGACCCGGCCGTCGCGGCCAGCGGCTTGCCGGTAATGGCCATCCAGTGGCGGCCGTGAAGAGGCGGCTTCTGCGTTTTCGCCTCAGTGGGTTGTCCAGCCGCTAACAGGATCAAAGCGACACCCGCGAGCAAGGCAACCCGCCCGAGCACTTTGCCCATCCCAAAACGCCGAAGTGACAGCGCTACAGTCCCCATGGTTTTTGTCCTTCAGGGCTTCAATGGCCCTCGAGCCCGCCAAGGTAGCCGGTTGCTTCACGGCAATAAAGCGCTGGAAACAACGTAATTTAGGCGCGCGTGCAACGGCTCGCGGCCCATCCGAAGCGTGGCCGTAAAAGACTTTTGTCCTGGCCCTGGCCGAAAAGTGTGCACAGCGCCCCTGATACCAAAGCCTCGATTTGGGAGACTGAGGTATCGCACGGAGAGATGAGTGAACCAGGTCGAAGTAGCGCTGGCGGCCGTGGCCGGGGCGCTTTTAATAGCAGTTGTGTCGCCATGGATCTGGGCGCGAATTCGGAAAGACGGGGGCAAGGCCGAAACGACTCGTGATCCATTTCGGGCTGCGTTCGAGCAGTCCCCGAACGGCATCCTATTGGTTGACGCCCAGACACTGCGCATTGTCGACGCCAATCCGTCCGTTCTGCGGACGCTCGGCTACACGCTCCCGGAAATTCTCGCGATCGACCTTTCTCGAGTATTCACCGACCAGACCGACAGCCCTGATGCATTATTGAGAAAACTTCGGGACCCGAATCCGCGCGTTCCTTTCCAGATCGGCCAGATTCACAAGAACGGCACCGTTCTCAATGTCGAAATCCGCGGCCATCTCCTCGAGCTGGCGAGCGGCCAGGTCCTCTCCTTCACCACCGACGACGTCAGCGTCCGGCGCAAGGTAGAGGCCCAACTCCTCGAGAAACAACTCCACCTCGACCACCTGGCGCACCACGACCAGTTGACGGGCCTGCCCAACCGACACTTCCTCCAGGCTCACCTGCCGATCGCGATTGAAGAGGCTCGCAACACCTCCACGATCATGGCGGTCCTGTTTCTGGACCTCGATCGTTTCAAACACATCAACGATACGCGGGGCCACGAGACCGGCGACAAGTTGCTCAAGGCCGTGGCACAGCGGATCCGATCCGTCGTACGCATCGAAGACGTCGTCGTGCGCATGGGCGGTGATGAATTCATCGTTGTATTAAAGAGCGTCCGTAGCTCCGAGCAGGTCAATGAGACCGCGGGAAGGATCAACGAGGCCCTGTCAGCGCCGGTGCCGGTGGATGGCCGCCCCTTGGTCACGACAGTGAGCATCGGCGTGAGCCTCTATCCGCGCGACGGCACAAACATGGGTGAGCTCCTGCGCCACTCCGACACCGCGATGTATCAGGCAAAGGATCGCGGCCGAAACAACTTCCAGCTTTTCAGCCCCACCATGGATCGGAAGCTGAAGGAGCGGATGGCGATTGAGACGAGCCTGCGGTTTGCGTTGCAACGGCAACAGCTGCACGTGTTTTATCAGCCAATCATTGATATCCACACCAATCGCGTCGTCGGCCTCGAGTCCTTGTTGCGTTGGAAAGTCCCCGGCCAGGGCTATATCTCTCCGGAGAAGTTCATTGCCGTGGCCGAAGAGACCGGCCTGATCGTGCCTATCGGCGACATCGTGTTGGCCCGGGCATTTGAAGACATGGCAAAGTGGCGTGATGGCGGCCACACGCCCGTACCGGTAGCCGTGAATATTTCGGCTGTGCAGTTACAGCGCACCAACCTGCCACAGACAATCGTCAAGTTGGCGCGCGAACATGGCATCCGGCCCTCCATGTTGCAGTTGGAGCTGACCGAGAGCGCGGTGTTTGAGCGGCGCGAAAGCCGCAGCGGCGAAACGAACGAGGACGCGGTCTCCAAGCTGCGTGAGCTGGGTGTCCGCATTGTCATCGATGATTTCGGGACCGGGTATTCGAGCCTGTCCTATCTCAAGCGCTGGCGGGTGGATTACCTAAAGATCGACCGCAGTTTCATCCGCGACCTCGTCAGCGATGCCAGCGACCTGGCGATCGTCAGCGCCATCATCGCGATGGCCCGCCATCTCAACATCAAAGTCGTCGCTGAGGGCATCGAAGGCTGGCAACAACTCGAGAAGCTCCGCCAGCTCGGTTGCAGCCTGGGACAGGGTTTCCTGTTCGCCAAGCCCGTGCCGGAAGATCAATGCCTGCGCTACCTGACCGGCGAGCCGCTCGACCTGACGCGGGAGCAGGATCTGCAGATCAGCGACTTCGGCGCTACGACCGGGAATCTTCGGGTCGCGAACACTTGAGCTGAGTACCCGATGAGCGTCGAGGCACAACCTCGGTCCTCGCCAGCGCTCGTTTGCCGGTGCCAGCCGCCGCCCTTTAGCCGATCGACGCTCCTTGGCTATCAGCGGCGTTCTGCCAATCAGCCGTTCCGCGCCTTTTGGAGCACTTCCTGGAGATCCGCCAACGTGTTGGCCTCCGCCGCGGGTTTGTCAGGCCGGCGGCGGGCAATGCGCGGAAACCTCAAGGCAATTCCCGACTTGTGTCGGGTCGAAGCCGCGATCCCTTCATACGCCAACTCAAACACCTGCGTCGGCTCCACTGAACGCACGGGCCCAAACTTCTCCTGGGTGTGCTGACGAATCCACTTGTCGAGCTCGGTAATCTCCGCGTTGCTCAACCCGGAGTAGGCCTTCGCCACAGGCACCAGCTCACCGTTGCTCCAGACACCAAACGTGTAATCCGTGTACTGGTTGGACCGGCGCCCATGGCCGGGCTGGGCATACAACATCACCGCGTCGAAGGAGTAGGGCTCGATCTTCCACTTCCACCAGGAGCCACGCTGGCGGCCGGTGCCATACGGGGCTTCGAGTGCCTTCAGCATCAGGCCCTCGACGCTGCGGGTGCGGGATTCATTGCGCAGGCTGCTCAGGGCTTCCCAACTCTCGGCCGTGATGACCTCGGAAATGCCGATGACTTCGGGCGCCGCCGCGATGATTTTCTCCAGCCGGGCACGCCTTTCTCGCAGCGACAACAGCCGCAGATCCTCGTAATTCTCCTCCAGCAGGTCATACGCCAGAAAGCGCACCGGTACGGATTTCAATATATCCGCCGTCACCTTCTTGCGCCCGATACGCTGCTGAAGATCCGCGAAAGGCCGGATAACCCCCTCCCTCCACGCCACCAACTCGCCATCCAGGACGACGCCCTCGGGGAGTTTCCGGGCGGCCCCGGTAATTTCGGGAAACCGGTCAGTGACCAGGTCCTCGCCCCGCGACCAGATAAAACACTCGCCGCGGCGCCTGATGAGTTGGCTGCGGATCCCATCCCACTTCCACTCCGCCTGCCACAGATCCCGAAAGCCCAGCGTCGCCGGGTCAGCCTCCAGCGGCGACGCCAGGAAAAAGGGGTAGGGCGCCGAGGCGTCCTCGGCAGGCGCTTCGCCCGATTTCAGAGATTCCCAAAATTCGGCAGTCGGAAACCAATCTCCCATGAGCCGGCGCGACACATCCGGCCGCGCCATCGACAGCACTTCAGACAACGCACGTGTCACGAGCAACTCCGAGACACCGACCCGCAGCGACCCGGTCAGAAATTTGTTGACCAGGAAACTATCCCGATAAGGCAGGGTCCGCCACCACTCAACCACCGCCTCTCTTTGCCGCGGCTCATCAGCCGAGCGCAACGGGAGCAAACGTCCCTCGATCCACTCCGCCAGGGAAATCTCCGGGGCCTGGCGTGCGGGCGCGTCATGGGCACTCTCAGTCAGCAGAGCGATCGTCTCCGCCAAGTCCCCCACAGTGGCCCGCGATTCCTCTACCAACCACTCCGGCAACCCACACTCTTCAATGAGCCAGCGATACAGGAGGGCAGGGCCGATGAACCGCTTCATACGGTGACCTGACAGGATGTAGGTGGCCCAGGCGGCATCGGCGGGCGGGGCCGATTTGAAGTAACGGACCATGACGGCGACTTTCAGGTTGGTGGAAGTCGTCGTGTCCAGCTCTTCGTAAAGCTCGCTGAACGCCCTCATGTTCGCCCATTGGCGTCGGCCCAGCCGCCGCGGAAGTCCGGGCCGGCGCCCTGTTTGAGCCCCGTCATTCTTCCGCACCGAAGTCAGTTTTGAGCGCGCTCGATTCCAACCCGCTCTCAGTCAGGTGCCGCGTCAGCGCATCCGAATACCCATGCGTCAGCAGCACCTTCCGCGCCTTCGTCGCCCGGCACGTCTCGAGCAACCCCGGCCAATCCGCGTGATCGGAGATAACGAACCCACGGTCGTACCCACGCCGTCGCCGATCCCCGCGCACTCGCATCCACCCAGAGCAGAACCCGCTTGCGTGCTCGCCGAAGCGCCGCATCCACGGCGTGCCCGCGGCACTTGGAGGCGCCATGATCAACGCACCCTTGAAGTCATGTTTGCGGTCCTGCGGGATGGTCAGCGTCGGCACCATCTGCACGCCCGCGCGTCTGTAAACGCTGGTGAGAGAGTCCACCGCGCCATGGAGGTAAACCGGCTCATTGGTATAGGCGAGCAGCTCCGACAGCACCCGCTGCGACTTCCCCAATGAATAGCAGAAGAGGGCGGAGGCGAGCCCGCGGTCCCGATTGGAGCGCCACCAGCGGAAGATTTCGCCCACGACCTGAGACGTCTCTGGCCACCGGTACACCGGCAGGGCGAAAGTCGCCTCGCTGATAAAGACATCGCATTCGAGCTGTTCAAAGGGAACACAGGTAGGGTCGTGCTGCCGCTTGTAGTCCCCGGACACGATCCAGACCTGTCCGCCATACTCGATCCGCACCTGCGAGGATCCCAGGATGTGGCCCGCCGGGTGCAGAGACACGTTCGTCGCGCCCAGCGAAAGCCGTGCACCATATTCAATGGGCTCGAGCTCGCGGTCCCCGCCAAGCCTCAACTTCGCGATTGGGGCGCCGGGACGTGCGACAATGTAGCGAGCGCTTCCGTGGCGAAGATGATCGCCATGCGCGTGCGTAATGACGGCATTTTGGACTGGCTTCCAGGGATCGATGTAAAAATCCCCGGGCGGGCAGTAAAGCCCGTTCGCGGTGACGACAACGAGTTGTTCGTAAGAAACTGAGCTCATGAATAACGCAAGCCTGGGCGGAGCCCCTTCCAGAGTCGACGCCCTTTCCAGGGTGGCCGCCCCCTTCCAGGATGGGAGCCTCGTCCGTGATGGGATCCCCACCTGTGAGTAAAGAGGTCACGCTCCACCAGTGCGCCACCGCTGTCCTCATGATTAGGCCGGCCGCTTTCGAATACAACCAGGAAACTGCAGTCACCAACAAGATGCAGCAGCCCGGTGGCACCCAGTCCGGCCAGAAAGCCGCTCTGTCAGAATTCGATGGCTGCGTAAAGGCGCTGCAAGCCGAAGGCGTCACCGTCTGCGCCGCCAACGACACACCGCAGCCCCCCAAGCCCGATGCCATCTTCCCCAACAACTGGGTCAGTTTTCATGCGGACGGCACCCTCGTGTTGTATCCCATGCAAGCCGAAAGCCGCCGCCGTGAGCGCCGCCCCGAAGTCATCGACGAAGTCGTCAAACAGCTCGGTTTCAAAATAACCCGCACTGTTGATCTGACTCACTACGAAGCGTCAGGCCGCTTTCTCGAAGGCACCGGCAGCCTGGTCCTGGATCGCTGCAACCGTGTCGCCTATGCCTGTGCGTCGCCGCGAACCCATCCTGATGTGCTGGATGACTGGGCGCGTCAGTTGGGTTACGAATGGGTCATGTTTGATGCCACCGACCGTGGCGGCACCCCTTACTATCACACCAACGTGATGATGTGCGTTGGCGCGAGAATGGCCGTGTTGGGCACCTGCGCCATGTCCCCCGATGACCGGGCACGAGTGATCGAAAAGCTCGAAATAACAGGTCACGACGTGGTCGAAATTCAATACGACGAGATCGAGCAGTTCGCGGGCAACATGCTCGAGTTGGCTGTCTGGGACGAGGCCCTCGGCGATGCCCGGCTGCTCGTCATGTCAGACGCCGCTCGCCGGGCGCTCCGGCCCGAGGTTTACGCCCGGCTGTCCGCCAACACGGACTACACCCTGTCAGTGCCGTTGCCTACGATTGAGCGCCTGGGTGGGGGAAGCGTGCGCTGCATGCTCGCCGAAGTTTTTCTTCCTGTACGGGCTCCATCGACGTGACAGATCTGCTGCTGAAAGTTCTGCTGAGCTACCTGCTCGGCGCCATTGTAGGCAGCCAGTTGGTAGGGCGCCTGAAAGGCGGAGTCGACATCCGTAAAATGGGCAGCGGCAACGCCGGCGCCACCAACGCGCTGCGAACCCAAGGCAAGTCATTCGCCTTATGGGTTCTCCTGGTCGATCTCGGCAAAGGTTTGATCGCAGTGCGCCTGCTCGCGCCGCTCCTCGTCCCCGGTCTCGAGCCGCCGTTGTATATCGCCACGTGGGAGCCGGTTGTCTGCGGGCTCATGGCGATCGTCGGACATGTCTACCCCGCGTGGCACGGGTTCCGGGGCGGCAAGGGCGTGGCCACGTTGGTTGGTGTGGTCATCGGGCTCGACTCCACTTTGATGTTGCCTATGCTGCTCACCTGGTTCCTTGCCGTCATGCTGTTTGGGTATGTCGGGCTGGCGTCCATGCTTGCGGCCGCATCCATTCCCGTCTATGTGTCGCTGACAGGCCTCGAGCCGGGTTTATCGTTGACGTGCTTCGGAGTGATTGCCACGGCGCTGATTGTTTACACGCACCGCACCAATATCGCGCGCATGCGCGCCGGCACCGAGCCAAGGGCGCGGCGGTTGTGGTTGTTTGGGAAGGGGCGATAGAGGTGTCGACCTGCGTGCTGCTGGGCCGACATAGTCCCGCTGTGGCGGCGGCGATAGGCGTTACGAGTGCGTCCGCCTATGGAGCGACCCGGCGCGATCTCCGATCAACATGTTCCGCGTACCGTTCGGTTGGACGGATTGACCCTGTCCTCCGGGCTCTCATTGCGGAGCCTTCGACGCGATTGCTGCCCCGTGGCGGCTTTTCTGGTCGCAATGTTCGACGGGGGGCGCATGAGTGACCTGCACGACGACTTCGGCGACGTTGATGCGGCTGCCGGCGCCCGCGATGTTGACCGGGGCGACGCATGAGCGAGCCTCACAACGACCTGCGCGAGGCCGATACATCCGCAGGCCCGGACCTGGACTCCGACACCCCGTTGGTAGCTCGCCTCTTCGCCAAGCTGGCCGACGGGGAGTTTCACTCTGGCGAGACGCTGGCCGCGGAGCTCGCAGTCAGCCGCAGTGCGATCTGGAAAGCAGCCGGCGCATTAAAGGACCTCGGCGCCACCGTCCATGCAGTCCGCAATCGCGGCTATCGCCTACCCGGCACCGCCGAGCCGCTCGACGCCGCACGTATGACCGAGCTCCTCTCCGACGAAGCCCGCCCTCGCGTCGCCCGCATCGACACCGCCTGGACGCTGGGGTCGACCAACACGGCCCTCATGGAGCGCCCGCACCCTCGTGTGGGCACAGGCGAGGCCCTGTTAGCCGAATACCAAACCGCCGGCCGCGGTCGACGCGGCCGCACCTGGGTAGCACCACCCGGCGGAGCCATCTGTCTGTCATTCAGCTGGGTGTTTGCCGAAGTCCCCCGCGACCTCGGCGCACTCGGGTTGGTCATCGGCGTCTGCGCCATGGAAGCCCTGCAGCGCCTGGGCGTCGTTGGCGTCGGCCTCAAATGGCCCAACGACCTGTTGATCAACGACCGCAAGTTGGGCGGCATCTTGATCGAGCTCCGCGCCGAGTCCTCTGGCCCAGCGTGCGTAGTCATCGGCATTGGCCTGAATATCGCGCTCGGCGCGCAGTTACTGGAGCAGATCGCCGCCACCGGCCTCACTCCCATCGACTTGGTGAGCGCCGGCTTGAAAGGCGCCCGACGCAACGCCGTCGCCGCCAGCCTCATCAGCTCGTTTGTTCATGGCCTGCTCCAGTTCGAGCGGCACGGCCTCAAAGAGTTTGTGCAGCGATGGATGGATGCCGATGTTTTACACGGACGCCCGGTCTCCGTGACCGCCCTGGATGGCTTCACGAAGGGCGTCGCCCGCGGCATCGACCTCGAGGGCGCCCTGTTGGTCGAGACACCTCAGGGGTTGCTCAGATTCATTTCGGGAGACGTATCAGTGAGGGCTGACGTTTGACGCTGCTGTTGATCGATATTGGCAATACCCGCGTCAAATGGGCGCGGTTGGTTGACGGAAAGATGAGCCCGCAGCAGGCTGCTGCCAATGCCGGTTGGACCGCGGCTGACTATGCCCGGCGCGTTATCGGCCGCGGTTGGACATCGGGCGCGAGGCTCGCGAGTCGGTCAGCCGCCGCGCCGGCCGATGTCCCCGTCGATGTTGATGAGCACGCCGGCGCTTGGGCTGGCGACCGCATCGTCGTCTCCAGCGTCGCCGGCGACGAAGTCAACGGTGCGCTTACGGAGGCCGCCGCCAAAGCCGGCGCCCCAACCCCCGAGTTCGTCGCCTCCGAACGCTCCGCCGCCGGCGTCACGACTGATTACATTGACCCCTGGCGCTTGGGCGTGGATCGATTCGTCGCCGCCATCGGCGCCCACCATCTCTCCTCCGGCCAGCCCGTGTGCGTCGTGAACATCGGCACCGCGATGACCGTCGACCTCATCGACGGCTCCGGCCGCCACCGCGGTGGCGCCATCGTCCCCGGCCCCGCGCTCATGGTCAGCAGCCTGCTGACCCAGACCAACGGCATCCGCCTCCGCGCCACCGGCGGCCCCGCCGGCGCAACCGGAATGTTCGCCAAATCCACACGAAACGCCATCGGCGAGGGTGCCCGTTACGCCGCCGCCGGCGTCATCGACCGCGCACTCGAAGAAGCGCGAATTCTCGTAGGAACCAGGCCTTTGGTCATTCTTTCAGGCGGCGGCTCAGTCGACATCAAGCCTCTCATCAGAAGTACCTGCGTCAGCCTCCCCGACCTCGTATTGCACGGCCTCGCCGTCTGGGCCCACCAGACTCCGCCAACTGTTCGCCAGACCCCGGCGACTGGTCGACCAGAGACGGCGGGTACGCGCCACCCAAAGACAGCCGCCCGAACGCAGGGCCGCCAGACATCCCGCAAGCGCCGCCCCGTGGTCTAGAATCGGTCTGTGCGAGCGCTCTTCCTAATATTGCTGGTAGCCAATCTCCTCTTCCTGGCCTGGGCAGAGTGGATCGACGGCCCGCGCGATCAAGGCGCGCACGACTCCCTGTCGCACCTTCCGCGGCTGCAACTCATCGGTGAGAAGGACGCCCCCAAACCTTCCGCGGCCAACTCCCAACCATCAGGGCCGTGGTCGTCCGCACCGACACCGACATCCACACCGGGACCCACGGTCGCGCCGACCCCAGCGGCCGCATCGACGCTGCAAACGTCAGCCCCGTTGCCCACCCCATTGGCGTCAGCGGCCGCAGAGAAGGTCGCCCTCCAGATTCCCAACGTCCCCCAAGTCCCGCGTTGTACCTCGGTCGGCCCCTTCAACGATATCGCCCACGCCGCCCGCGCCGCCGGCTTGCTCAACCAACGCGGCTTCAAGCTCCAACAGCGCGCCGAAGAGGGCGAAACTATTGAGGGCTACTGGGTATTTGTTGGAGGCCTGACCTCCGATCGGGACATCAATGACGTGGTAGCCCGCCTCCAGCAGAACGGCATCCCCGATGCCCACGTGATGAAGAACTTCTCGACCAACAGACGCATCTCGGTAGGCATGTTCAGCACCCGCGAGCGCGCCGAAAAGCGCGCCAACGCCGTAAAAGCCATGGGCCTCGAACCCGAAGTAGGCGAGCGCAAATTCCCGGGCACCGTCTACTGGGTCGATGTTGCGTTAACTTCGCCCGACCAGAAGCCACCGCCAGAGTACCTGTTTGCCGATATCGGCCGCGCCCGCGTGGAAATGCAACCTTGTCCGCCGGGGTTAACTCCCGGCAGTCATGGCGCGCCGGGAAGTCAACCCGCGAACGACGGCGGCAATGGCACTGACAAGGTGTTGCCCCGGACCACCGTGGCCAGCGCTCCCCTTCGTACACAGCACTGAAACCTTCCCGAGTGCCGATTCAGTGCGCTCGTACTGACCAGAGTCGTTTCTCAACCGCTGCAGGTGAAACAAACCTCGGTCGAGCTCCGATCAGGCTCAATCAACTGTCTGTTTTGTGTGCGCCGCGTCAAATTGACATTGCACAGCCGATCATGCTGAAAAGCCTGGATTACGGCGCACACCGAACGTCATCGCTGTTTCCGTCGTACATACCGCGAACCATTAAATCCAACGGAGTCCGATGCATCAAAAAGCAAACAAACTTGGATTTCGAACTCAACTGTCAGTTTCGCGGCCCCGACATAGCTTCGATTGCTGATGTTTGTCGCTGTTGGAAGGCAGCGCTCACAGAAGGCATGGTCGTGCCGCATCGCGTCAAACACAACTTGTTGTGCCCGAGAGCCTGTGCTGCGGCGCTCGACGTTGCTTGTCGAGCTAATCCATCCGACTTTTTCTCCAACTTGGTTCACAAGTCCGATGACTGTGATAATCTGTTGGAGAATCGCGGGGTTGAAGTCGGAACTTCGTGCTTTGCAGCGGGCAGTTGTTTTGAGTACTGGGCGCGGCATGGCAACAGGTCGGAGCCCGGGTTGGCTCGAGTCGGTTAAACACTGTTTTTTCCATGAGTTCATTGCAGGCAGGCGCGTTTTTGCGATGTTGGGAAGCGGCGCGGTGAACACCCGCCCGAGGATGTTTGCGCAGCGCGCCAACGTGCAATGGAATGGAAGTTGCAGAGCCGTCATGCGTCAAACCGGTATGTGGCCTCACAGGCAAGGTTGAGTGTCCGCGTTGGGTTTGTCTCGTCGACTCTTCAAAGGGAGACACTATGAAACGTGCAAGTATCTTGGCTGCATTGGCGCTCGCCATCGGCGCGACCGGCGCTGCCCAAGCCACCACCACCAACCTGGGTACGCTGGGAGATGGCGATCTGGGGTTCGCCGGCGGTGCGACGGGTCCGGGCGGCTCGATCAGTGACATCGTCACTTTCAGCTTGAGTTCCGTCGCATCCGTCACCGATGCCTTTCTGGCAGGCGGCATCAGTCCAATGACCGTATCTTTGTATTCGGTCGTGGGCGGCTCCGCCAGCACCCTGATCGGCTCGTTCACCGGCAACATGTCACCACTGAATATCGCCGGGCAGACGTTCTCATCGCTCTCCCAGGGCGACTATGAGTTCCTGATCACCGGCACCGGGTTGAGCCATGGCGGCAGCTACTTCAACGCATTCGCGGTTTCCGCGGTGCCTGAAGCGGATACCTGGGCAATGTTGATCATTGGGGCGGGTCTCGTTGGCTTTCAACTGCGGCGCAAGCATCAGTCGTTGCCGCCGCGTGCGATCGCCAACGGTTGAGAGCTCGTCCGATTGAGTCCACCCTTCAGCTTGCTGAGGGTGGGCTCGGTTTATGGGTTTGTGTCTGTGGTTGGTACTGAATTGAAAGCGCTCTCATAAGGACCCCATGCCGGCACGGTGGGATTCCAACGAACCCAAGGCCGCCAGTACGGCAGCAGAACCGTCCGTCGTTTTTGTTGCCAAGTCGCTGCTCTATCCAGTGGTGTCGGTACTCACTCTCATAGGAGTGCTACTGATCCGGGACGAGCCTCTGCACGGTCCTTACGTGCTCGTTGCGGTGCTGACCTTCATCGGCGTGGCGGATTTCCTCGAAATAGACAGTCTCGGCTGGCGGGCCCGGCAGCGCCCCCGGTTGCAGTCCATTTTCGATCTGACGATGTGCTGGCTCCTGGTGGTTGGTTTCACCTGGGGCGTGCTCTACATCTCCGGCCTGACACCCCAAATTAACAATGACGCGCTGCTCACATGGGCAACAATTACACCGTTCACTCTCTGGTTCTCCCAACTCTTATTTCTAACTGTCGCAATTCGGCGACTTGCACCGCGCCGGGCCGTCGTTGTTGGTCTGACTGAGTTGGGTTTGCGCCTCGAGCGCAAGCTCCGCGACGATCCATTCCTGTGCACCGAAATGCTGGGCTTCTTCGACGACCGGGGTGTCGAGCGCCTGCCGGATGGCGCCGCCGAAAAGTTGCTGGGCAAAGCTGCTGATCTCAAGAGCTTCGTAGTCGATAACGGAATCAACGTCGTCTACATCACGCTGCCCATGAACCGCAACCCACGCATCGTGGGGCTGCTCGATTCACTCCATGACTCCACCGCCTCGATCTACTTCGCCCCCGATGTATTCATGTTCAACCTGGTGCAGTCCCGCTTCGATCTCGTCAACGGAATACCTGTAGTCGCAGTCCGGGAGTCACCTTTCTACGGAGTCCGTGGTGTTGCGAAACGGACTTGCGACATCATCGCCGCGGGACTGGTCCTCTTATTGCTGGCGCCAATATTTGTCGCGGTGGCCCTGGGCGTCTGGATGAGCTCACCCGGTCCCATTCTCTTCAAGCAGAAGCGTTATGGATTGGACGGCAAGCCCATCATGGTCTACAAGTTCCGCTCCATGACGGTGACGGAAGACGGCGAGAGCAACTACACGCAGGTCGCTCGAAACGACTCGCGGGTAACCCGCTTCGGCGCTTTTATCCGTCGCTACTCACTCGACGAGATTCCTCAACTGCTCAATGTCCTCGCTGGCAACATGAGTCTGGTTGGGCCCCGCCCGCATGCGGTGGCTGTGAACGAGCAATATCGGCGGCTGATTCCGAGTTACATGACCCGGCACAAAGTGAAGCCGGGCATCACCGGTTGGGCTCAGATCAACGGTTATCGCGGTGGCGATGACCTGGAGAGTATGAGCAAACGTATCGATTTCGACCTCGAGTACCTTTCAAATTGGTCTCTGCGTCTGGATATCATCATCCTGCTCAAGACGGCGGTCATGGTATGGGGCGACAGGCACGCCTACTGAGGGCGCGCGTGCCTCTATGATGGAGAGGGGAATGAACTGCCTACGTGTTCTGTTGACTCTCGGCATTTCGGGCTGGTTGATTGCCTGTGGCAGTCAGCATCACACCAACGCCAAAACCCAGGTGGTGGCCAAGGTGAACGATCGTGAGATAACCACCATGCAGCTCAACCAGACACTGGCGTCGTTGAATCCACCCGCGCTCACGCCGGAAGTGACCCAACACGCCCTCAGCTCGCTGGTCGACGAGGAAATCCTCGTCCAGGAAGCCCAGAAGGCCCAGTTGGATCGCGAGCCGGGCACCGTGGCGGCGCTGGAGCACGCCCGGCGCCAGATACTGGCCCGGACATTCGCCGAACGGCAGATTTTCCCGCGCACCCAGGTATCACTGACCGAGCAGGAAAAATACTACAAGGCGCATCCGGCGTTGTTCGAGGATCGCAAGATCTACCGCCTGACCGCCTACACCATCCACAGTCCGGACATGACCGACCTGCTCGAGAATGATCTCAATGCCACAAAGTCGGCGGATCAGGTGCGCGATGTCCTGAACAAGCACGGCATCCGGTACGAGGTGCAGATGGTCAATGCGCCTGCCGAAGACCTGCCGCTCGAGAAGATCGATCAGTTTGCCAGTGCCAAGGTGGGTGACCTGCTCACGGCGACCCAACCCGGCAACAAGGTGCTGTTGATTTCGGTGGTCAGTCTCGAAGACAAGCCGCTCACATTCGAGCGCGCGAAACCGGTGATCACGGCGTATCTCACCAAGGAGCGCAACGCACGAGCCATTGAGGATCACCTGAAAATGCAGCGCACCGGTGCCCGGGTCAGCTACCTCGGCGAGTTCTCCAAATACAGTACAGCGCGGGTGGAATAGCGAGGCGTGATGGTATTAATCCGCTGTTGGCGGTTCACCTTGGCATTCATACTCTGTTGCACTTTGCTCGCGCGAGTGGCCGACAGTCGGGCCGCCGACAGTGGTGACTACAAGATCGGCGAGGAGGACCTGATTAAAATCAACGTCTTCGATCACCCCGAGCTGTCGCTGGATGCCCGAGTCAGCAAGTCGGGAAACATCACTTTCCCGCTGCTCGGCCAACTGCAGGTCGCCGGGCTCACTACGCGGGAGATGGAACAGCAACTGGTTACCAAACTGGAGGCTGGCGCGTACGTCCGCAATCCCCAGGTGTCGGTGCTCGTCACCGAATATCAGAGCCAGAAGATCTCTGTCATGGGGCAGGTTGCCCGCCCGGGCCAATACTCGCTCGCGAAGCAGAACCGCGTCCTCGACATGTTGGCTCAGGCAGGCGGCGTCTTGAATGAGGTGGCGGCTGATCAGGCCTCACTCCTGCGCCATGACGGTACCAAGCAGGCCATTGACCTGCATTCGCTCTTCGATGGCGATCCCGGTCAGAATCCTCCGGTCAGCGCTGGTGACACCATCTATGTTCCCAAGGCACCCGTTTTTTATGTATATGGCCAGGTGCAACGGGCGGGTGTCTATCGGCTCGAGCGCAACATGACCGTCTACCAGGCGATCTCGGCTGGCGGCGGTCTTACCCCTCGTGGCTCTGAGCACTTTCTAAAGGTGAAGCGACGAGATGCCAACGGCGTCGTCCGCAACATTTCAGTGAAGATGCGCGACCTGTTGCAGCCGGATGATGTGTTGACCGTCCCCGAAGGTTGGTTCTAATGACCATCAGACAGTTATTGCAGGTTTTGTGGGGCCGGCGCTCGTTGTTTTTCTTCGTCTTCTTTTTGACGGTCGGCCTGGGCGGGCTGGCGATTGCAATCTGGCCTCGGTCCTACAAAGGCGAAGTCTCGGTCGTTGTTGACTCCAAGTCGACTGATCCCGTTTTGGGGACCCAACAACCTTCCGACCTGCTGGCCAGCACCATGGGCACGCAGATCGACATTATCACCAGCCACAACGTCGCCCTCAAGGTGGTGGACAAGCTCAAACTGGCCAAGGTCCCCGAGTTCCAGGAGCGGTTTATGGAGTCCACTGGCGGCGCGGGCTCGATCCGTGACTGGCTGGCTGACCGGCTCGGCAAGTTCCTCGAGATCACGCCCTCACGCGACAGTCACGTGATTAATATCGACGTGTACTTTCCGGACGCCAATCTGGCGGCGGATCTGGCCAATGCCTTCGGCGATGCCTACATCCAGGCAAGCCTCGAACTGAAAATGGATCCTTCGCGACGGCAGGCTACGTGGTTCGAGGATCAATTGCTCGGTCTGCGCAAGTCGCTGCAGGACGCGCAGAGCAAACTCTCCGAATTCCAGCGCTCCAAAAATGTATCTGGCACCAACGAGCAGATGGACATCGAGAATGCACGCCTCGCCGAACTGTCAAACCAGTTGATAGCCGCGCAGGCAACCATGTACGACCGTCAGAATCGCCTGAAGCAGATGAATCAGGCGTTGCAGCGTGGCGAAGTGAAAGAGCTTCCCGACATCCTCGGCAACGGTCTGCTGCAGGAGCTGAAGGCGCAGCTGGTGCAATCTGAAAGCAATCTGGCGCAGTTGGGGGAGCGTTTCGGTAAGAAGCATCCCCAGTATGTGAGCGCCGCCGCTCACACCGCGGCGCTGCGCGACAAGCTGACCGCGGAGATCAACACAGCCAGAGGTTCCATCAATCAGGCAGCCGAGATCAGTAGTCGACAGGTCAGCGAGTTGCAGACTGCTATGGCAAAACAGCGGGATCGGTTACTGCATATGAAGAGCGATCGCGATCAGCTGGATGTGCTCAAACACGAAGTAGAAGACCGGCAGCGAGCCTACGACGCGGGTCTGCAGCGGGCGGCACAGGTTCGCCTCGAGAGCCAGCTCGACCAAAGCAACATCGCGGTGCTGAATCCTGCCTTCCCTGCGATATCGCCTGCACGTCCGAAAGTCCTGTTGATCTCGGCTCTGTCGATTGTTCTGGGAGTGATATTCGGCATCAGCGCAGCGATCAGCCGGGAAGTGGCAGATCGCCGTGTGCGCTCGATGATCGATATCAGCGAACTCGCTGGGGTCCCTGTGCTTGCGGAAATCCCGAAGGCGGTGTTTACGCGTAAGCAACGCAAGAAGATCAAGCAGGTCGAGAGCCGTCCTCTCGTGCTGAAGCTGCAGGAGACTTGAAATGGACTCAGGCACCATTCAAGCGAGCTCCCGGTCCGCCAAGCGGTTGGGACAACAGCTGCTGGTGGCGGGCAAGCTCACCGAGGATGAAATTGGCCGCGTGATCAACATGCAGCAGCAGCGGAACGTGCTGTTCGGCGAGGCTGCGATCCGTTTGGGCTTCGTCACCGAGGACGATGTCCGGGTCGCACTGGCACAGCAGTTCAACTACCCATGCGCCTCGCCGGATGATTCCAATTTCAGTCCGCTGCTCGTTGCGGCCACACAACCACATTGCGCACAGAGCGAAGCGTTTCGCGTGTTACGCAGCCAACTCGTCATGCGTTGGTTTACCGATGATCGCAAGACTTTGGCGGTCACTTCGGCTCGTCGGCGGCAGGGAGCGAGCACACTGGCCGCCAATCTGGGCATCCTGTTTGCGCAGATGGGTGAGAGGACGCTGCTGATTGACGCCAACCTGCGCAATCCGGGCCAGAACCGGCTGTTCGGTCTCGGCAATGCAATGGGCCTGTCGGATGTGTTAACGGGCCGTTGCGAGGCCCAGGATGCCGTAAACGGCATCGATGCTTTCGAGCATTTGTATGTTCTGGGCGGAGGTGTGCCACCGCCGAACCCTCAGGAGCTGCTGGGCCGGCTCGAATTTTCCCACCTGGTTGAGACGGCGGCTTCCGGATTCGAAGTCGTCATCATAGATACCCCGCCCATTCTGGAGTTTGCCGACGCGCAGCTCGTGGCATGCCTTACCAAGGGATGCCTGCTGGCTGTGAAGCGCGAGCAATCGCGCGTGGCAGACATTGTCAATGTCCGCAGCCAGCTTCAACCGACCGCCGCGCAACTGGTTGGAGCGGTCATGTTTGACTGATCCGCGATGCCCCCGATTGTCTCACACCGGGCCGGCACCCAGTTGCCTTCCAACTGGATCCCGGTGTGCGTCGGTCTTCTGTGGCTGTACCTGCCGACGTATTACGATCTGTATCGTGTTTTCTGGGTTACCCGTGAAGGTGCCTACAGTCCGGTGATGCTCGCCTTCATTGCATGGCTGGTCTGGCGCGCCAGGGACGCCTTCTCACTGCCGCGCCCGACACCGCCGCCCGTCCTTGGGGTTGCGGCATTTGTATTCGGGCTGCTGGCCTACATCCTCGGGCGGTCTCAATCGTTCTATAACCTGGAAGTCGGCTCACAGCTGCCGCTGCTGTTCGGGTTGGTGTACCTGATGCTCGGCAGGCCCGGCCTGCAGCGACTCTGGTTCCCCATCATCCTGCTGGTTTTCGTGGTTCCCATCCCCGGTTCCCTGCTCGATCAGATACTGCTGCCGCTCAAGGAGTTGGTCTCCCGAATTGTCGACACCTCGTTGTATGCGGCCGGATATCCGATTGCGCGCAACGGAGTGGTACTCATGATCGGGCCGTACAGCCTGCTAATCGCGGACGCCTGCTCGGGGCTGAACTCCATGATCGCCATCTCCGGCGTTGGCCTGATCTATGTATACCTGGCCGGCCATTCGAGCCGTTGGGTGAATGGCGTACTGTTGCTCAGTGTCGTTCCCATCGCCTTCCTCGCCAACATCATCCGCGTGATGGCACTGGTGCTCGTGACCTTCTACTTCGGCGACGGCGCCGGCAGCTCGTTTCATGATCAGGCGGGCTACCTGGAGATTGCCGTGGCCTTCGGCTCATTTTTCCTGTTGGATGCGGCGCTCGGAACGATCCAACGCCGTTCCGGCCCGGACCAGACGAGAGCCTCATGAGCCGGGCTGCGCTCATTCCGCAGATGCTCGGCATCCTCATGCTGATGTCAGGCATGGGAGCATGGTTCCTCACTCCCCGTGTCGAAGCCAACGCCAACCCTCCCTCTCTGGCTCAGGTCATTCCGGAGTCGTTTGGCGACTGGCGTGCGGTCGCGACACCGGCGACCGTGATCGACCCTTCCACCGAGCGGGATGCCAAGGATTCGTTCTTCACGCTATATGATGACGTGTTGATGCGCGCATACCAGAACTCCAGCGGACGCGTGGTCCTCCTGGCTCTCGCCTACGGCAAGCATCAGCGCCAGGAGTTCAAAATCCACCGTCCTGAGTTGTGTTACGTTGCTCAGGGATTCCGCCTCCTGAGCCGCAACCACGTCGTGTTCCCCTTCGCGGACCGCCAGAATCAGCCGGTGACCGGTTCGCGGATGTTGGTGCAGTCCCCGGCGCGCGTCGAGATCGTCAGTTACTGGATACGCATCGGCAGCCAGTTTACTGAAAACAGCTGGCGAACCCGCTATTACCTGCTCAAACAGGGCATCCGTGGCCGCATTCTGGACGGCATTCTCGTCAGGGTGTCGCAGGTTGTCCCGAGTGCCGAGGACAGCACTCGTGGAAAATATGCGCTGCAGGAGGAGTTTCTGTCAGAGCTGGTTCATGCTTCACCCGCTGCCGCGCAAGCGTTGTTGATCGGATAACCCGAGAGTGCGAAATCCTCATCTGGCCGTCAGCGCCTTCAATTCCCTTGCCGCCCGCGAGGCTGTGCCGCCGCCGATCCGGCAGCCCAAAGCCTCGCCGGGTTTCGGTCGCAAAGCGTTGCTGTTTGGCCTGCTCACGGCGAGCTTCGACATCTTCCTGGTCGTCGATGTCGGCGGATTCACCTTGCGCATCCACCAATTGCTGTTGGCGCTGTCAGTCCTGTCGGCGCTGCAATTGAGCTATGAACAGCAGCCGCTGCGTTTGCCCGTGGCCATCGGCTGGCTCATGCTGTGGGTGTCCTTTATTCTCGCGTTCATTCCGAACACGGTGTATCTCGCGCGCAGCGCCGGTTACGGATTCTGGCTGTTGCTCGATGTGTTCATCATTCTTGCAACGGTCCAGTTGTTCGGGAATCGAAAATGGATCGACAGCCTGTTGCGCGCTTACCTGGGCGTGTTCCTGTTTGTCGGTGGATTCGGACTGGCTCAGCTGCTGCTGGGGGTGGCTCATCTGCCTTTGTTTGTGAAGCAGTGGCTGATTGTCGGCCTCTGGCCCCGCATCAATGGCTTCTCCTACGAGCCCTCGTATTTTTCCACCTACATGCTGATGGGCTGGATATTTTCCGGCTGGTTGATTGAGTGCCGTACCTACGTGCTGGGGCCGCGGCTGACCCGCGCATGCTTTGTCGTTTCTACGCTCGCCATGGTGTTGTCAACTTCACGCATCGGCTGGCTCATGATGGGGGTCTGGGGGATCGGATACGCCTTTCGGCGGCTGCGCGACCGTCACAGTGCGACAATTCCGCCGGTCCTGTTGGTGGGTGCCCTGATGTTCTGCGCCGTGGTCGCGGTTGGCGCGGCCGCAACGAGCGCCCGCTTGCAGAAGGCGATCGGCACGATCATGGTCGGCGGCACGGGACTCAACGGAACGCCCTCGCATTCAGTCAGTTTTCGCGAGCGCAACCTGGAATACACGTTTGATATTTTCAAGGAGAGCCCGCTCATCGGCTACAGCCTGGGCGGTGTCGCCACCGCCATCGGCGCCCGCCAAGGCATGCGAATCACGGGAAACAACGATGCCAAGCAGAACGAAGGCGGCTCGGTGTTCGCCGAGATCCTCGCAGCCAGCGGCACCATCGGAATCATTCCTTTTCTCATCTACTTTTGGATGTTGATTCAACGGCCCCTGGTGGCCGCACGGGCCACCGATCCCCCCACTCGTGTCGTTCTGTCAGGCCTGATCTGGGCTCTGTGCATGGAGCTGCTGGTCCTTCAGTTCAATCAGAACATATTGCGTGCGTATCTGTGGTTTCACATTGGCGTAGTGAGTGCGGCGTATGCCGCTGTCAAGTTGGATCATTGGCGGGTCTCTGCCCGTGCGGAACATGCAACGTCTGCGGTTTGATACGCGCTGGTTCGGCGACCACGGCATTGGTCGTTTTGCGCGCGAAGTGTACAACCGCTCGAGTGGATTTGTGGCTGCCTCGTTGCCAGGGCTTCCGTGGCGTCCGACCGATGTCCTCACGACTACCCGATATCTGCGCAGGGAGCGGCCGGATCTTTTCTTCACGCCGGGCTATAACGCTCCGTTGGGCTGCCCGTGTCCGTTTGCGCTGACGGTGCACGACCTCAACCACATTGCGACATCCGGGCAATCGACGCCCCTCAAACGGCTTTACTACAACGTCATCCTGAAGCCGGCCGTTCATCGGGCCGCCGTCGTACTCACTGTTTCTGAATACTCTCGCAGAGCCATCGTTTCGTGGTCCGGTGTGGATGAGCACAAAGTCGTCAACGTATCAAACGGAGTGTCGCCGGCCTTCTGCCGTGAAGGGCCTGCGCATGACCAAGGGGGCAAATCCTATTTACTGGGAATAGCGAGTCCCAAACAGCACAAGAATCAGGATGGTTTGTTGCGAGGCTATGCGGCGAGCAAGAGCCGGAAAAGCGTTGGCCTGTTGCTGCTGGGGGCGCCGAACGAGGCAGCCACGCGGACTGTTTCAGAGCTCAGCATCAGTGACTCAGTCAAATTTCTCGGTCACTTGAGTGACGATGATTTCGCAGCCGTTTACCGCGGTGCCACCGCGTTCCTGCTCGTGTCTCATTATGAAGGATTCGGCCTGCCGATTGTTGAGGCCATGGCTTGCGGAGCGCCAGTCATCACCTCATCAATGGCTTCGATGCCGGAGGTGGCAGGTGGTGCCGCATTGTTGGTTGATCCGGGCTCGGTCGAGGAGATCGGCGGGGCGATCGACCGCTTGTGCGATTCAGCTGAGTTGCGCAATCACCTGCGCCAGCGCGGCTGGGCGCGCGCCAGCCAGTTCTCCTGGGATGAGACGGGCAGACGCGTGTCTGCCGCGCTCAGCGGCGCGATCGGCTCTAAGGCGGCGTCACGCGCAGGTCAGACGGCGCACCCGGTCCACCGGAGAACGTGATTTGAACCATGGTGGGTGTCGATGTCAGGGTGAGGTCGATCGACTTCCCGTCTGCTGTCGTGCCGAGCTTACCGGCTTGCTGCGAGGGGCTGCCATGTTGAAATGTCGTCACCTGCGTCGATTTGACGGTGACTTTGGTCAGCGAATCAATCTTGATTCTGGCGGGCACACTGACCGGATCGTTGGCAGTGGCATCACGCCAGGATTCAGACACCAGGCTGCCGTTGAAGGTGCGGGATGCGAGAATCTTGCCGTCAAATGCTTCAATCGCATTCCACGCTCCGATAATCAGCACCCGTTGGCCGGTGGAATTGACGCGCAGGAAGCTGCGGACGTGCAATTGTGGATTGGAGGACACTGCGACACCCGCGGCAGCCAACAATTTGGCTGTGTCGGTGGCGGAGGCTTTCGGGCTGACCGACACTGCAAACTGAGTGTTCTGCATGGCAGCAGGGCTGTCAGGCAACGCCTCGGCCAATGCCGCGTACACTTTGCCGGCAGGGCGCAGTCCGCGCGGGTCCGTGTCATCGGTGTAGTAGAGCGAAAACCCGGATGCCCCTCCGTTCATATCCCGGTACCAGATGCTGATCGGAATCTGCATATAGATCTCTTCGAGATAGTGTCGGGCGACGTATGCGGCTTGCGCGTCCTCCGTGTACACGATGGTGCGCCATGCGTCCTTCGGTTTGACCGACTGGAAGGGCGCAATCGAATAGCCGCACTCCGAATCAATCACTATCGGCACCGGTTTTCCTGCCGGGGTGGCTACTGCCGCCTGCGCGCGCAGCCACTGGATGTCAGCTTCGAGCCCGCTTTCCGCCTCGAGGGTCCACCGGTGATAGCCGTGAAAGCTGAGATAATCGATGTTGCCCTGTGCGAGCAGATTCGCGCGCAACGCCTTCGACACGAAGTCCTTGTCCATCCAGGCCAGCGACAGCGCTGCCACCTTCGCGGCCGGGTCCGCCTGTTTGATTGCCGCCACGGCCTGCGTGGCCATGCCTACGTAGATGTAGGCCTGGTTCCACAGACCTCCCATGGGAAACACCTCGGGCTCATTGCCGATTTCCCAGACGATGCCTTTGCCTTTATAGCGCTGCGCAGCAGCGCCCATCCATTTCGCAATGGCTTTCGAGAGCGTGTCCGTATCCTGGGCGCTGGCGGAGTAGGGCGCTGCGAGCGTCTGCACACTGAGGATACAGATGACGTGGAAGCCGTTACCCAGGTAATAGTTGACGGTTTTGTCCGCCTGGCCCCAGTCGTAGGAGCCTTTCGCGGCCCCTTCAACCTGCGACCAGGCTATGGATACGCGAACCCACTGGGCGCCGAGATTTTTGATGCCTGCGCCGCGGAACGGCGCACCAACATTGACTCCCCACGATCCGGGTTGAGCGGCGCTGGCCGCGCTTTCTGGCGACTGCATGCAGATGGACGTGGCAATGGCTGCTGCCGCCACGAGCGTCGACCTGTTGTTAATCATATGTTATCCAACCGCGCTTGAAGCATGTCACGCGGGAGTATCGAGCCGGTATTTCGACCAGTCAATCAAATGATGTTGATTCGACCATGCTGAGTGCTGAGCGTTTCGCGCAGCAACATGCCACTGCAGTAGCTGCGGTGCAGAACCAGCAACCGACCCAGGTTCTGTTTGTCAGCCACAGCAGTGACTATGGTGTCTTCAAAGTCGGCAGTCATCATCTGACTCGTGAGCTGGCGCGCATGGGTCTCGATGTCGCGCACATTTCGACACCGTACTCGATGATGCATATGTTGTTTGCGCGTCACCCTGAGCGCAGCAGATTGTCGCGCGCGGGAGTTCGAGTCGATGACGCTGGTGTGAAGCATCTGCTTCCGCGCACTGTCCTGCCGGCTCAATACAGTCCCTCGTCATACCTTTCAAAGGCCTTCCATGCGGTCGGAATGCAGCGGCCCGGGCTCGTGTTTGTTGATCAGCCACTGATGTTGTGTGAAGCGTTGTTTGAGCTTGGGGCCGTAACCGTATTCCGGCCGACCGATCTGTATTTCAATCGCGCAGCGCGGCGCCTGCAATCGAAGTATGTGAAGCGCTTTGACGCAGTGGCGGCGACCTCGGAGGAAGTTCTGGCGGCGTTGCCATACGTTGCCGGCCAGAAACGGACAGTGATTCCCAATGGTGTCGAGTATTCGCGCTTCGTTACCGCGGAAGGCCCCGCAGTGCGTTCTGGTGCCGTGTACGTTGGAGCTCTCGACAACCGCTTCGACTGGCAGGCGGTTCTTTCAATGGCGCAGGCATTTCCCGGGCTGAAGATATCCGTCGTCGGACCCGTTGCGACCGCGGTCCCGGATCTGCCGGTCAACATCGAGCTGCGCGGCCCGATGCCGTACCGCGACATTCCACACTATCTCGCCGGCTTTTCAATAGGATTACTGCCTTTATCAGCTGATCCTTCCAACGTCGGCCGCAGCCCGATGAAGCTGTTCGAGTATCTCGCTGCGGGATTGCAGGTAGTCGCGACGGGCGTACCGGGATTAACATCGCGTAGTGATCTGCCAGGCTGTTTCTTCTACTCGGACTGTACGGAGGCACCCGCGGCGCTTGCACGCGCTATGAAGATTCAGGGGATCAACGCGGCCGGCAGGGAGTCGGCTCGCGCGCAGGACTGGCGGGAGAAAGCGCAGCAGCTGCTGCGGTTCGCACAATCGAGTGCCCTGCCGGCCACTGTTGGAGCGAATTGCGTTGCCAAGTGAGTTCACGCGACGCGTGGTGCGACACACCATTGCGCTAGTCATTATTGACGCAACCTGTCTGCGGACTGTGGACGCGCAGGTGGGCGTCACGCCAACCTCACCTGATCTCGGCAACCGCCTGCAGTTTTCCACAGGCGATACGTATACGTACGATGACAACTTGTTCCGAATACCGTCCGGCGCTGCCTTAAGTGGTGCAGAAGTAGTGTCTCGGCAGGACCATATCAACACCGTCAACCTCGGCATCGATGGCCACTATTTCGGCTGGCGCCAGGAATTTGATCTCTCCATCCGAGCTGCCCGGAACCGGTTCGTACGCAACGACTCGTTGAATAACGTCTCCGGCATGGGACGGTTCACCTGGGACTGGCTCATCAACTCACGGCTGTCCGGGACCGCCGGTTACGATTTCAGCCGTGCGCAGGCGAGCTTTGCTAACACCTTATTCTTCTCCAAGGATCTGGTCGAAACGTCCGACTACTTCGCCAGCGGTGGTTTGCGGTTGGCGCAGCACTGGACGCTCACCGCGGGGATCAAGGCGACAGATGTGTCGCACAGTGCCGACCAGCGCCGAGGTGATGAATTCCGCAGCAAGACCGGCAACTTCGGTTTCCAGTACAACACCTCAGAAAGCAACACGCTGTCAGCCAATTACTCATACACGGATGCGCATTTCCCGACGCCGGGGATCTTGAGCGATGTGGAGTTTGATCGCAGCTACAAAGACCGCATGGAGCAGCTGATCTTGAAATACCGGCTGGGAGGGGCCACGCAGATCGATGCCCGGGCCGGGTACATCGAGCGCCGCTATCCCGGCTCGCAGTTCGGCTCATTCTCTGGCGATACCTGGCGCGCCACTGTCACCTGGGCGCCGACCGCGATTACTCAGTTGTCGGTGGCGGGTTGGCGCGAGCTGACTGCGTACTTCGATGCCGAGTCTGACTACTTCGTCTCCCGGGGTGGTAGCGCCACAGTGACCTGGTCACCGACTTTGAAGATCGGCCTGTCCGGTTCCGCGGTGTTGAACAGTCAGCGCTATATCAGCAACGCGCCCAGCGTGCTGGAATTCATCTCGAGGCACGACAATTTACGCACTTACCAAGTCACGTTGAGCTATGCGCCTCGCAGACTCGTGACCCTTGGTTTGAGCTACCGCTACGATGTCCGTGATTCCAACCAGCCCCAGTTGGGCTACAGTGATCGGATGGCTATGGCAACAGTCACTCTGCGCCAGTAGGTGCAGGCTTGAAGAAGGTACTGGTATTCCGATCCCACCTGCTGGAACGATCGGAAACCTTTATCCGCGATCAGGTAGTGGCTTGCACGTCATGGAACCCGGTGTTGGTGGGCTTCGCGAGGGCCCGGAATGGCCTGCCCATTGATGACCTCGAGCTGCGCCTGTTGGACGGAACCCGTTCTGCGTGGCTGGCCAAAATTCATCGCGCCCTGCTGGCCGAGATCGGGGCCACGCGCAGGCCATTCGTTGCGATGTGCAGACGCGAGGCGCCGGACCTGCTGCATGCGCACTTTGGGACGGACGCCGTGATGTTCTGGCCCACAGCGCGCCGGCTGAATAGACCGATGCTCGTGACGCTCCATGGCCAGGACATCACGATTCACCGGCAAAGCTGGGAGCGCAACGAGCGGCGCTTCAGTAAACGGTTGTATCCGCGCCGACTATTGGCAATGGCTGACGATCCGCGTGTACATTTTGTCGCAGTCAGCGACGACATACGCCAAGCAGCCATCCGTTACGGAATCGCCTCCGAGCGCATCACGGTCCGGCACATCGGTATCGATCTGTCTCGCTTCCGTTTCTCGGGTCATCCCATCACCGAGCGCGCGCCGCGAGTCGTGTTCGTGGGCCGGCTCGTTGAGAAGAAAGGCGTTGAGTATCTCATCCGGGCTTTCGCACGCGTGTCGCAAAAGATCGTGGGAGCTCAACTCGCGATCCTGGGTGACGGTCCTCTCTCAGGATCACTGCGCGGTCTGGCGGCCCGGCTGGGAGTCCAGGTTGAGTTCTTCGGTGGTGTCGACAGAACAGAAGTCGCTCGGGAGCTCGCGCGCGCGCGCGTTCTCTGCCTGCCGAGTGTGACCGCGGCAAACGGAGACGCCGAGGGGATGGGAATGGTGATACTCGAGGCGCAGGCCTGCGGGATTCCGGTTGTGACATCAGCGCGTGGGGGCAAAACCGAAGCCATTGTCGACGGCCGGACGGGATTTGCCTTTGCCGAGCGAGATGTCGATGCGTTGACAGCGCATCTGTCCAGACTTCTGCTGGATGACGATCTTGCTTCGGCCATGTCAGCCGCAGCCATTCCCCACGTCGCCACCCACTTCGATATCCGCGACTGCACCCGCAGGCTCGAAGAGCTCTATGATCGAATCACCAGGCATTGAGCAATAAACTGACTCAGCCGCTCGGCGAAGCGAGCGCGGTCAAAGGAAGCGGCAAACTCCCTGAGCGTCCGCGGATTGAACTCCTGTAGTTGGCTTTCCATCTGGCGCACGGCTGCGGTCAGCCCCGCGACCGATTGCTCCTGGAACAGGAGGCCCGTTCGACCCGGTATGACGGTCTCGAGCGCGCCACCTTTCGCGTAAGCAATCACCGGGCGTCCGCTGGCCATTACCTCGAGCGGCACGATCCCGAAATCTTCAACCCCTGGAAACACCAGCGCTCGGCAGGAGGCGAAATGCTCCGCCATCACTGAATCGCTCACCGCGCCGAGGAAGGTGATATTCCCCCCCGCCATTCTTCGCAGACCGTCGGTGATACCATTGCCGATCACTATCAGTGGAATTCCCAATTGCGTAAAAGCTTCGACTGCAATGTCAATGCGCTTGTTGGGAACAATCTGGCCCGCGGCCAGATAGAAGTCTCCCTGCCGGCCGCCAATGGAAAAACGCCCGAGCTCAACCGGGGGATTGATGACGGTCGATTCCCGCCGATAGTATTTGCGGATGCGTTTGGCGACGTATTGGGAGTTCGCCACGAAATGATCGACCCGCGCCGCAGTCGTCACATCCCACTGCCGAAGTGGGGGTGCAGTTAGATTCATCACCATCCGCGTGAGGGCAGATGCCTCTCCGAGATAGTCAGGATACAGATCCCACAGATAACGCATGGGCGAGTGACAGTAGCAGATATGAGTTGAATCAGGCGCTGTGACGACCCCTTTTGACGGTCCCGATTCGCTCGAGATTACCAGGTCGTACGGCGTCAGGTCGAAAGCCTCGAGCGCAAACGGCATCAGCGGTAGCATTTTCTTATAGTACCGGCGTCCCCCGATCCGCTGCAGACCCGAGGTGAATATGCGATGGCGCAGAATCTTCTCGGAAATGGCCTCCCGATCCAGGACGAGCGTAAAAATGTCGGCGTCGGGGTAAAGGTCGCACAGAACCTCCAGTACCTTCTCGCCGCCGCGCATGCCGACCAACCAGTAATGTACGAGCGCCACTTTCATCGCGTTCGCAAGTGTACCCGAAGGTACCCTCGTCTCACGGTATCGCGCGGAATGCTGCAGCACATGATCCAGGCGCCGGGAGGCTCGCGGACCAACTGCGCTCACAGTTGAGGTATCCTCCCTCCGGAGCGTAGCCTGTTCCGGTGATCCCTCGTGAACCTGAAACATCCGTTGCCCGATCCACTCGTTACCTTTGCATTCGCTCCAGTTCCGCGCGCATGATCCGACTCGGATCGACGTGGTTGCGGCGTGTCCTGGACAGCGGACTCATGTTGTTGTACCGCTCGAGCGCTCCCTTGGCAGGCGTCGTGATTTACGCCTCGAGCATGCGCATCTACGGGCCCGAGATTCTTGGCAAATATGCGTACGCCACCACGGTTTGCAACCTGCTCGCACCGTTACTGGTCGCCGGGATCGATCCATTGCTCGTCAGAGAGTTGGTCAGACACCCGAATCAGCGGCGCGACCTCATGGGATCGGCCTTTGCCCTTGCACTGATGTCTACCGCCGCTGCAGTGGGTATCCCTACGTTGTACGTCCTGGCTACGGACGCTGACGACAGCCTCCTGATCTACATGGTGTTGGGTCTTTCTTGTGGCTTGTTGCCAAGCAGCATCCTCGTGCTGATGTCGTTCTTCCGCGCTGTCTCGATGACGACCTTGTCTACAATGTGTGGACTCGCGGGCGTCGCGATCGGATCCGCGGTCAAATTATATGTAGTCCTAACTTATAAACCGATCTATCTCGTGACGTTGGCGTCGATTCTGGATTCCCTGATATGCGGACTGGCGCTCTTCGTGGTCTACAGTCGGCGCTTCGAATCCGTGTCGCAATGGCGCGTCTCCCGATCTTCCGTGCGCACACTATTCATGCTCAGCTGGTCGGGTGTGGTGGCGAGTTTCATCGTCACACTGTTCTTCCGGTTCAGTCATGTGATGCTGAAGTCCCTCGGCAGCTATGAGGAGCTTGCCTATTACGCCATCGCGTTTCAGATGTTCAGCGTGCTGAATTTCCTGCCCGGATCCGTCCTTGCAGTGATTTATCCACGACTGGTCGAGCTGCATAAGTCGAACCGCGACCGTTACCTCCATGTGCTTCGCACTTGCTACGTGGGAGCTTCGCTGGCTGGATTGGTCATCCTGCTGGGCGTCTGGTTGTTTGTTGGACCGATCATCGTGACTCTGTTTGGTCACAAGAGTGAGCCCGCGGTTCCCGTGGCTCTCGCTATGGCCGTGGCCAATGTGTTCACCTTCAGTGGTGCCGTGCGTAGCCAGGTAATCTATATCGAGCACAAGCCGCTCTATCACGTGTACAACACTGTGCTGGGGTTCATCGTGCTGATACCGCTAAACATTCTATTGATTCCCCGCTATGGCGCGCTGGGTGCGGCGGAAGCGGTTGCGTGCTCCTGCTTCGTGTCCGCCATTGCCTCGTCCTGGATATTCCCGGACCTGAGGGCTACCGGTGTCGATCAGGCTCTGGCGTTTCTAGGGATCCGGCGTCGCGCTTCTGTGGCATGAAGGAGCCAAGCTCACTGTTCACATTTGATGTGTTTGATACTCTGCTGACTCGTATTTGGCTGCGGCCAATCGATGTCTTCCTCCACATGGAGTGGCTCCAAGGGGGCGCTTCCACGGATTTCAGCACACGGCGGCGTGCGGCAGAGACCCGTGTCAGAAATAGGGTCGCGGATGGCGAAGCAACCCTCGAGCAGATCTACGATGAGTTGGCGCTCGACCTGGGGTGGTCGAGCGAAGAGAGACAGCGAGTTTTATCGCTCGAGCTGCAGTGCGAGTTGCTGGCCAGCCGGCCGATTACACCCATGGTCGACCGTATCAATCGCCTGATGGGAGGTGCGATCCCTGTGGCCTGCGTCTCCGATTTCTATGCGCCCCGTGAATTCATACAGCGTCTGCTGGCTCAGTCCGGTGTCGCAGTTTCCGCGGACCGCGTGTTTGTATCGAGCGATGAGCAACTGACCAAACGCTCGGGCGCACTGTTTGAGCGCATCCGGAAGGCACACGAGCTTCCTGCCGGACAGATCTGTCACACAGGCGACCACCCCTTCAGCGACGTGACACAGGCGCGGAAAGCCGGTTTCAAAGTTGAGCCGTTTTTCGAGTCAGTGCCTTCCGCAACCGAGTTGTCATTGGCTTCGTGGGGCAACTCGACTATGGAACGGTTATTGGCCTCGGCGATTGCGGGCGCGGCGCGGCAGGCGCGCATGAGTCGGACCTTGGAAGGTCAACTTGGGGCGTTATGGAGTATCGCGACCGGAGTGGCAGGATCATTGCTGTTTGGTTACGTCTATTGGCTTCTCAATGAGGCACGTTCGCAAGGTATCCAGCGACTCTATTTTTTGGCGCGGGACGGTCAGATACTCCTGCGGATCGCCCAGGATATCGCGCGTGAGCTCAGACTCGATTTTGACTTGCGGTATCTGTACGCCTCCCGACGCGCATGGTTCTTGCCTTCTGTTGCGGGTGGCTCGAATGAAGAACACGTTGCCGCGATTCTGGCCGAAGAGAGCGTCAGCATCGCCGACGTGCTGCGCTACCTGGGAATCAGCCCGGACGAAGTCCGGTCCACGTTGACAGCGGCGGGGTTTGCAGAAGAGACGTGGTCGCGGATGATGCCATCGGCCGGTCTGCGGCCTGTGTTGAGTCAGCCACCGTGGGACTCGTTGATTGCTGCTCGCGCGGGACGCGAACATGCATTGTGCCTGGATTATCTGACAGAGCAGGGCATGTTGGACGCCACGCCGAAGGGGATAGTTGACGTTGGCTGGAAGGGACGGTTGCAGATTGCCCTCGCGCGAATGCTTGGCGATGCAGGTGCGGTCGCCCCGACCGGGTTTTATATGGGCCTGCGTCAACGCCCGGACCCGTTGATTTCCGGAGATTCCCGAACCTACTTTGAAGGCCCTGACTCGTTGGCGCTCAACCCGAGTCTGGTTGAGTTGTTTTCTGCCGCTGACCACGGGACCACACTGGGCTATGAGAAACAGAGCGATTGCTCTGTGCGTCCCGTGCTGGCAGATTCTCCTCGGGCGAGTATCGAGTGGGGGCTCGAAACTCTCCAGGATGGAGTCAGTGCTTTCACTGCCAGCCTCTTGGGCTCACTGCCACTGTTCGATGAACACCCGGACGTCCTCAGTTCCGGAATGCGCAAGGCGGCCCTGCTTGCGGCGAGTCGGTTGATGCGCCGGCCATCGCCCCGGGAAGCGGATGTCCTCGGCAGTTTTCCGCACGCTGCAGGGCAGTTTCACTCCGAACTAGCGCCTCTCGCGCCGCGGGTTCCCTTACGGCACCTCATGAGTGGATTGCTGTTCCCCGATACCCTGACGCGCCGGACCCACTGGCCACAGGCCACCATCGTGCGCTCGACGCAAGCGACCCGACTTGCCATCCGGCTCTGGGAAACCCGGGTTGAGGAACTTCCCCGGATGAAGAAATCGATCCGCTGTGCGTTGAAATTACAGGCGGTTGCCCGCTGATGAACTACGTGATTGGCAGTGGCTGGTGGTGCACGGACAGCGGGGAGCGGGTTGCTGGCAGACCTTACGCCGGTAGTGATGTCATCCGCAGCGCTGAATTCCATCACCTGTGGTCGGCTGTCGTGGATGCATGGACGACGCCTTCCGCAGTCATCATCATCGACAGCGCTTCTCCTGCCCGGCCGCCGGTCACCAATACAACCTATCAGACAACTCGCCTGAGTCACAATCCTGGGCACGCGACGGTACACACTGGACACTACTCAGGTTGGACCGCGTCGGTTCTGCATTCTCTGGAATACGCTCTTTCGGCCGATGCTGATTACATGGTGTACGTGGAGCAGGACGTGTTGTTGTTTGGTGAAGGAATCATCGAACATTGCATCGAGCGGATGCGCAAGTCGTTGATGTTTGGCGGTGGAGCGGGTACGCCACAGCCGCTTCAGCAATCGTTCTTCATCGTTCGAAAGGACGGCATGCGGCGTTTCCTGGCCGGTCTTCACGCGATCAATCAGCCGGACAAAATCATTTCCCCCGAATGGAAGTTCGTACTGTCCAGTCTCGGTGCGCACAATCGGTGGATCGAGTGGCTTTGCTCGGCTCCCAAGCGCCGGGCCCGGTTGTTCCGTCTGCTCGGCAGCCTGATTCAGGCGTCGGGCTACGACTTGCTGCCAATCGGCTACGGGAGAACCCGGCCGCTGGATCTCAGCGATCCGCGCTTGTATTTCCAACACGGCAGCCTCGATGAGCTTCGTCAGTATGTCAACAGGCTGCCCGAGTCGATCAGGCGCTCAGTGAGTGATCGATCCGAGCCGCTGTGCCGGCTTCTCAGTCTGACTTCTGCTAGGCCGTCAGGGCCGTCGCGCAGTAGCCACGATATTGGCTGAGAGCGGGATAGATTTCGCTTCAGCCCAGCCGATATTGTCCAACGCGTATTCCAATCGGCGTATGAGTCTGAACATGCCCCGCAGCAACCAGAGAAGGACGCTCAGCCTGGGAATGAATGCCAGCCGCGGCCGGGTGTTAGGATTCGCCTCTTTCACTTCGATGTCAGTGAATCCCGCGTTGTGCAGCACGAAGTCCAGGCTATGCTCTGAGAAGCTGCAATGGTGCGTCCAGTCGTTGTATCGGTAGCGACTGGCTACTGCGGCATTGGCGTTCGGTACCTGGCAGACGAACCGGCCTCCTGGCGCAAGCGCTTCCCGGATTGCCACCAAAAATATCAGCTGTTCGGCTGGAGGCACGTGCTCGAGGACGTCAAAGCACAACGCAACATCGAAGGACCCACGACGCGCCTCTAGATACGAACGGGTCTGCTGTGTTGGTACGAAGTCGACCGGCAGACGACGGCGCGCAGCTTCCGCGACCTGCCCCCTGTCCGAGTCGATTCCGATGACAGCCTCGTAGCCGAGCTTCCGCAATCCGCCGATCGCGAAGCCGACGCCGGAGCCGATTTCGAGCACTCGCGTCGATTTCTCGGCGGGCAGGAATTGCTTCAGCTTGTTGGCGAATCCCGCTGCCATCTTCTCGAAGTGCTCGTCACTTCCGTCATGCCAATGTCGATAGTACCGGGTGTAGTCGATTTCCTGCATGCAGCCCCCAGTTCATGTTGGTGCAGCGTAGATGCGATCAGGCTCCAGGTCACGTTGCGGCGCAATATGTATGTGACGAGAGTGGTACGCCAGCAGCCTTGTGCAACTCTCAAACGTGCGGCCATACTGCCGCAGTCTTCATTCGAGCCGGGTGAAATGGCGGTCGCTGCAGCTGATATACCCAACGTCTCTCGGGATGTGAATGCCTCGCATGCGGTGCGGGGCGTGGATACTCTCAGATTCTTCGCCGCGGGCTGGGTCGCCCTGTATCATGGAGCGGCCTTTCCTATCGAACGAGTACTTCCGCCTGTAGTGGCCCTTAAATTACCGGGCCTCGGCCGCCTGCCTTTCAATGGTATGGCTGCCGTAGTTGTCTTCTTCGTGATCTCGGGTTTCTGCATCCACTATCACAATGTTGGCAAAGTCCGTCTGAGCTGGCTGCGATTTCTGCTGCAGCGAGCTGTCAGAATCGTCGCTCCTTTGATTTGCGTGATGTTCCTGGCTCGATACCTCGGACCTGACTTCTACGGAGCAGTTCATGCCGTACTGTGGTCGGTCTTCTGCGAGATCGCGTACTACGCTCTCTATCCAGTGATATTTCTGTTGATTGCCAAAGGCAGGCTCACTCACTTGATCATCGGCTCAACCGGTGTCAGTTTCATTCTCGGTTGCCTGTGGCCCAGACTCGTGTTCCTGGGCGACATGGGCAATTGGACCTGGATTTACTGCTTGCCGATGTGGCTCGCCGGTTGTGCTCTCGCGGAGCGATACAAGCGGAGGCTTTCCCGTTCTGATTTGCGAGCCGGCGCCCGTGTTTGCAGGTACCGCTTGGGCGCGATCTGCTTCGGCTCACTCGCCGCCATCCTGTCTCGCCTCCCGATGTTCCCGGTAGGATATATATGGACAATGCCGCTCTTTACTGTTTATTCCATGGCCTGGTTGCTGCGGGAGTTTGATCACGCGCGCAGCGCGGGCACGGTTCAGGTCTTTGAGCGGTGGGGCACCGCTGCCTATTCAATGTATCTCACTCATAAGCTTGCGATCTGCGCGGTTACGAAATTGCAGGTGCACTGGTTTCTGGCCTGGAGCCTCGATTTGGTGGCCATCGCCGTTTTCGCGATCGCCTTCTATTTTCTGGTTGAAAGACCCTCGCATCTGATGTCCAAATGGATTGGACATCAGATGAAGGACTTGCCCGCATCGTCACTGCGGAGCACGGCGCACTGACGGGGAATACCCCCTGTCGCTGGTGACCACCTGGGCATCTGTCCTTCAACCTCTCACTGTTTGCTCAACGAGATTGGTCTCCGATTGCGACGCAGCGCGATCGCATACGCTTCTGTGGGCGCGCATCGAAGCGTGATTCGTAACGGTGGTTCTGTGGATGTTCACTGCAGAGCCAGCATTGGGCGAGCGGGCCTAGTGACAGCGGGGCGCCTTGATACGCCTGGGTTTTGCGAAAGCCGATGCACTGCAGCGTACGTCGTCGGCGCGCGGCACGCTGGTGCCTGATGCCGATGAGCAACGGTTATGGGTCGCTCGTGCATTCGAGTCGCGATCATCACCCTGTTATGTTTCGCCTTCTTCTTGGATAGCTTCGAGTTTGAGGTTCACGGATTTGAGCACAGGGTCTCGAATACCGTACGATCAAACTCTGGGCTAGGAGGTGGACGAATTTGGCTATCAGCACTCGTGTACACCTCCCGGTGAAGTTGTAGAACGAGTGATAGAAAGCGACCGCGAGTTGCGATGCCGCGAATTATCTGAATCGTATCCTGTTGTGTGTCACGGTGCGATGCTGTCACCAATGCTGTTGACAACCGGTTCTCCGTAGCAGCTTGCCCGGAGACGAGCATTAATCTGTCGTGCCCTGGGCCGCGGACGTCGCGCAGATTTGGGAGGCGTTGTGAGTGGACCACCATCTCTTCGGTGATGGACCGGATGTCATTGGCATGCGCCGCAACAAGGTATGATCTTTTCATTCGGAGTACTTTTCATACTGCGCTGACTGCCCGGTTCTTGCGCGAACTAACTCGTCTTTCTCTTATAGAGATTGATCAATCAACATTGAATTGATGCGGCGCATCGGGAGTTGAAGCCGGCGAGATGCGTGACTCAGGTGAAGCTTCTTGGGGTGTGATGCGCCGCCTTCATGGATCCTTAGCGCGCGATTGCCCGGCTGGCGGCTACCATGGTTTCTTTGACGCCGACGGAATGTCCACCCCGATTCGAGGTAAAATGTCCTCGCTGCAATTCCGTCGAACGCCATAGGCTTTTCGTTCTAACCGATCGTTCAGTGGACCTCGTCCGAGACGCCGAGCTACTGCTCGTCGGTCCTGAGGTGACTGTTGGGTGCTACCTCCGGGAAAGGTGCAAGCGCTATGCCACTCTGGATTTATCAATGGAAGGCGCCGACGTGAAGGAGCCTCTTGAAAAAAAAGTTACTTCCCGACGAAAGCTTCGATCATGTCGTCTGCTCCAACCTGTTGGAACACGTAGACGATCGACGGGCAGTCAGGCAGTTGCACCGCATACTGCGATCGGGTGGCAGCGCCCTGCTGAAGGTTCCGATCATCGAAGGCTCGGAATCCACCTACGAAATTCCTTACGTCACATCTCTATCGGAGCGGGAGGTGCACTTTGGTAAAGCTGATCACGTTCGCTGGTATGGTCGTGATTTCCGGCAGCGCGTAGCTGATGCGGGATTCGGACTGTCCGAGGTCATGACTGAAAGAAGTAGTGTCGTGCAGTACTCCCTGATGAAAGGGGAGAAGACCTTCGTGGCGCGGAAACCTTGAGGGTACCGGATCGCGAAAGGCTCGACTCCATTCAAGTTCTGCGCGCAATTGCAGCTATTGCAGTCGTGGCCCATCATGTCTTCCGTGCGACGACAATCGCGGTACAGCCTCCGACGAATTCACTCTTGGTTCCCGGACCGTCCTTTGTTCAACTCGGAGCTTTGGGTGTCGATGTATTTTTTGTGATCAGCGGGTTTCTGATGACCTATATTTCGGAACCCTACTTCTCAGGCCGCAGATCGCCCCTCGATTTTCTTGCTCAACGTTTCATTAGGATCTGGCCGCCGTATGCGGTAGTGACCGCGTTTCAATGCCTGGTGCTTGTTCGGCACTTGCCGTACGAGGTCCCTTTCGATCTCCACGCCCATCGCATGCTGTCGTTTCTCTTCATGCCCACATTCAATGAAAGCGGCCTTCTCCAGCCGATCATAGGGCCAGGCTGGACGCTCAACTATGAGATGTTGTTTTACGTGTGCTTTACAGTTGTCCTATTCATGGGGCGGCGGCTTGCGTTGCTGACATTGGTTGTCCTATTGTCTTTCTTGTTCGTCTTGGGCAACTTGGTATCGAATCCGGTGGCCAGCGAGTTTCTGGGCTCGCCCTTGCTGTTTGAGTTTCTAATTGGCGCAGGAATCGGCTTCGCGAGGAAGAATGGCGTTATTCCGCGTTTGAGCCGGATCGGCGCGTGGGCTTGCATCGCGGTGGCCCCAATATTGCTGAAACTCCTATATGACTTCTGGCCAAACCGAGACGAGCGAATCGTCGTTTATGGCATCCCGGCGACCATCCTGTTTCTCGGATTTTCCTCAATCAATTCCAGTATGAAATGGCCGCGTTGGATGACGGTGCTCGGGGACGCGTCCTATTCAATCTACCTGATTCACACACTCATCATTTATCACGTCACCGCGCATACATCGGAGTTGTGTCGAATTGATCTGTGCACCGAGGCGACTGTCATCAGTTCCTCGTTGGCGATTATTGCTGCGGCGCTGGGTGGCCTTATCTTTCACAAGACGGTAGAAATCCCGTTAATTCAAAAGGGAAAGGAGGTCTATTGGCGTCGACGCAGGCCCAAGGGAGAGAACGCCGCCAGCGTACCTTCCGCGCCGCAGCCATCGCAACGGTAGATGTAACGGATCGCTGGTTCTCATTCTGTGGTTCGGCTGACACTTGGGTCATTCTAAAGATCCAGCCACAACCCATGCGGATGCCGCCAAAATCAGATTCACGACTTGTTCTGACCAATGAGCCTGCGGCGGCGTGGCCCATGCTGGCCGGGGTCGAGCGAAAAATCTCGGAACCCAAACCAATAGCCCGAATAGGCTCATCAGGCTCGCTTGCCGCCTGTCCGGCTAGCACCCCAGTTACGATGCCGATCCGAGCCGGAATATGCGCAGCACCGACGAGGTAAGAGAGCGCAGGTGTCTAGGTAGACACCCTGGCACCATGCTAGCCGTGAAGTTCGGAAGCAAATTGCGAATACCCGTAAAACTCTCTGCAGAGACCAAATAGCACCCGAGCGGTGCGTGTGGATCTTTCGGCTGTTAGTTGGATGGCGGAAGTTCAGCGGACAGGATCCACGCACCGACAAGTGAAGTCAGCGCCTCGACAAAGCTGTGGCATCCTCCAACACTGAGCGGCTGAGCCAAAAATTGAGGCATGCGGAAAGCAGCCCAAACCGCCAGGTAGATCCTGATATTCAATGCTCATTGTTTTTGCGGCCATCAAGAGAGACAGTCCAACGCTGGCGGGCCACACGATCAGCATGTTTCGACCTGGAAGCCGGCCGGGGACGGGCTGTCCGGGAGCGAAAATGCCGTAGGCGAGGCTCAGGCCGGCGAGGCTCGCTGACCCGATTGCGAATGAGGCTCGAGCGGGTCGGACAAGTTGCACGACAACTATCCGTGAGAACGCGGCTATTCGCTTGCCCGCGGAAAGTCGTTAGGTACGGCGTTGGTTGCGGGGCAGCGAGAACTACCAGTGGGATGGGGGCGGTGGTGGGGAGCGTTGTCGGACATCCAAAATTGCCAATTTCACCGAAAAACAACCTCTATCGGATGCGTGATCGGGTCCATATAGTAACGTTTGACAGTACTAACGCGGGACGTTACTATGGAGTTTCGGTGATCAAATCCTTTAGGGGCAAGGATGCTGAGATAATTTGGATGCGCGAGTACTCGAAACGGATTCCGGGCGACATCCAGGATCGAGCTTTGATGAAATTGCAGCAATTGAACGCTGCAGAAGTCTTGAAGGATCTGGCGATTCCAGCATCCAATCAGCTCGAACTTCTTCGTGGGGATCGAAAAGGGCAATTCAGTATCCGCATCAATAAGCAGTGGCGAATCTGCTTCATATGAAAGGCGGGGCACGCATCGGATGTTGAAATCACGGACTATCACTAGACAGAGAGAGCGCATGTCACCTAAAAAGATCAAGCTCACTCACCCCGGTAGGATTCTTCGTCAGGAGTTCATGGAGCCAATTGGATTGACAGCGTACGCGCTTGCAAAGGCTCTCGACGTGCCGCTGCCGCGAGTGAACGACATTGTGCGGGAGAAGCGTGCTATTTCGCCTGAAATGGCGGTGTTGCTGTCGACGTACTTTGGCACGTCCGATGGCTATTGGATGAATTTGCAATCGTACTACGATCTTGAAAATGCAAAGGATCGGGTAGCAAAACACGCGGCGCGAATAAAACCGCATCCGCGCGACGAGCACGGATCTCTGCAGCCCGTTTAATCGTGACAAATTCATCCATCGCGACCGATCGCCAGCTGTTGAGATCAATAATGACGAATGCTGACATCGATAGACGGAGCGCCGATGGACGGCTCGTGCATTCGTCGGCGCGCGGCACGCCGGTGCCTGATACCGATGAGCAACGTTTATGGGTCGCTCGTGCCTTCGAGTCGCGATGATCCGGACGATCGCGCTACGCTACGCGAAAAGCACGGAGACTGCGACACCGCTCAGGATACAGAGTCAATCAACGGTGCCCGCGCGCGCCGGTAGCAATCCCAACGAGTACGGTCCCAAACGAATTTTCCTCAATCAACAGCGTCACGCGATCGCCTTCCCGAGCCTCATCACTCAGCAGGGGCGCCGTCCAGACGGGTTTGACGCAGGAGTATATGACTCCGCGGCCCGCAATGAAGAATGACGCCTGAAGGTTGCAAACACGGTGTCTCCCAGAGCTGCGTTCAATTGTCCTAATGGTCGCGAGAGTCGGTAGGCGATGCCCGGAAACATACTGTGCGGCGATGCGCGTGTACTGGTACGCGCACGCCGTTAGTATGAAACCGCAAAACAATGCCGCGGCAACCCCGTGAAGGATCCAGCGTCCCGGAGAGTCCTGTTTCTGATGCCAGTGGGGAATACGTATCAAGTCCTCGCGCGGTCTGAACCAGTGCCAAAGGGCGATGAGCATGGTCGGGATCGCGGTTGCTGCCCATACCATGATTACCGTGTGGAGATTGACGGTAATGGTCGTGCCGCGATCGAAAAACGACGACAAAGGGATGCCAGCCACGGCAGCAGCGAGGAACAACGTAAGCATAAAGGGCACGTTGACAATCCATGTCTGTGTATCGACATTATTCGGGGAGGCTCTTTCCACAAGCGCACCTTTGACGCATTGACCTGTTTGCCATCGGTGCTTTTACTCCGTTTCTTGCGCCTCTGGCACGAACTCCATCGCAATGTCTCAGCGACGTGAGCGTGAAAATCGGCAGATCAACGAACGCCTGCGGGCGCTGGTAGCCGCCTATCGGACACTCGACGGATCATTTAACGGGAGTCTGGCTGTTGACCTTGCTCATCACCCTTCAATTTGAGCGGTTTCCAGGGCATGTGATAACTCAGTCGGCCGTTACAGAGTCAGTATGTAATCCATACGCTCGACACAACAGGGAGAGATAAAAATGAAACGAGCTCTTCTGGTGATGCTGGCGTGCATCACAATGGCGGCGACGGCACAGCAATTCACGAGCCCGTTTGAAGGAACATGGCGAAGTGGAAACTTCGCATTCACTTTTCACAGCGACGGTTCGTACGTTTATGTGGGTGCCATGGGCAACGATGCCATGAACTCCCATATTTCCGAACAGGGGACCTGGCGCATCGCCGGTGATCGATTGTTGGTCACACGGGCAAGCGGTGTTGTGTGGACTTCCCAGAACTACCGCCGTGACCTGCCCGTCGAAACCATTGTGTACCACTGGCAGTTGGGTACCGTTCAGGGCCGCGCTGTGCTCGGATTGGTCTTTCCAAACGCGCCTGCACCGCAGGTATTCTTCAAGGAATAGTTGCCCATCTGGGTAGAGTTTCTCTCTGGGCACCAGATTTCTTGAGGCTGACTTCCGGTCGTGCCCATTCGCCGGCGATTGCGGCCCGGCTACATTTAGCGAACCTGAGAGATCACGGAAGATTATCTCGTGCGCAGGGATCAGGTTTCGTCTCAACCGGGGTATGCTTGACGATTCATGGATAGCTCCGCACCGACTGTCAAACCCCTGCTTTGCAAAGCCATCGCGATTGGCCTGTGTTCGATTCTGATGGGCTGCGCCGCCTCGCGCCCCGCGGATTCGACTCACAGTGAACGCGACCTGGAGCGTGCCGTAGATGCCCTTGCCAAGCGCTCCGATGCGGATTCGCTAGCTGCTGCAGGCATCTTGAGTCTAACGTCTCTGCGGCATGACCCGTTGGAACTGCTAGCCAGGGCCTCTGCAGCAGCTCCCGGCAGGGCGGATCTGCTGTGGTTGCATATACGAGCCTGCCTCGAAACGCCTGGGTGCGATCCCGAGCCCATAGAGCGCCGCCTGCGCGCGCTGGATCCGGCCAATGGTACTGGTTGGTTGGTCGACCTGATGCGAGCCAACGCAGCCAAAGACTATGTCGCGAGCGACGCCATCCTGGCGGGTATAGGCCGCTCAGACCGCGTTGATATTTATTGGACAACGCTCATCGCGCATCTGACTCGTGCTACTGCCCGAACCCACGAGTTATCGCTCGAGGAGGCCGAGAATTCGATCATTGGTGCCCTTGCAGGCAGCATCATTCCCGCGTTTGCCGTCGCATCGGATTCCTGCAAAGGGGATCGACTGCAGCGTCCTGAGGTAGTTGAAACCTGTCGAGGCGTTGCGCGAGCCCTCGAGCGCGGCGACACGTACATAACGGAGATGATGGGCGTCGCCATTGCAAAGCGAGTCTGGCCCGAAGGATCTCAGGAATGGAGAGCGGCTGATGACGCTCGGCGCCTGTATGAGTACAGGTCAAAGTTGTCCGCTTCGGCGGCGGCGGATGCTGCGCACACCGAAGAGTTCCTGACATTGTGTGAACACAATCGCCGAGAGCAGGACGTCTTCATGGCGCAGTTGATATCCGAGGGGAAGAATCCGGTACCCCCTTCAGCACAGTGATCTAAGGGAAAATCGGCTGGATGGCCTCTTCTAGCGTCTTGGCCGCCAGAAAACGCTCAGCGATTTCACCCGAACCGTCGTGCCAGAATGTTGAGGACGAGCTCCATTCGACCTTCAACCCATCCCTCCGCTTTGCCCTCGGCAACGTAAAGGCGAGCAAAGTCGCTTTGATATGCGTATCCCAGTGAGTTCACGGCTATCTCCAACGCGTCGAGACCGAGCGGCAGGTCATCTCAACAACCCGAGCACTTGCTCGATTGTCTCCGCCCTCATCATCTGTTTCAGGAACTTATCCGACAGACCATCTCGAGCGCCACGGACTCGAGTCTGAGTCTCCTTGGTTAACGTCCCGAATCGAAATGTCATTATCTTCAGGACCAGCTCGACTCGCTCTTGGATCCGCCCTTCTTCCCGACCTGCCCGCTTACCACGGTCAAAATTACGGCGGGCAAAATTGCTTTTATACTCAAATGCAGGTGAATTCATGATGACTCGAAACGCCCTGGGGGCGCCCTCCTCGAGGTAGTGTGTAAGTAGGTCAAGATATAACTCGTAGCGCTCCTCGTCCAGATTGCGCTCGCCGGCATCTATCGCGGCGGAATAAATTTGAGTGAAAAGCGTGATATTCGGGTCTCGAGCGTGCTCGATCGCAGACAGGAAGGCGAGCTCGACATTCGCTTCCGCCTGCTCCAACTTCGAGACAACGTGTTTGTTCTACATGTCAGCGAAGAGGAGCGTGTCCGTGTCCGTGTCCGTGTCCGCGCCGCACGTCCATGCCGCGAATAGATAGCGCGAAAGTGCATCGTCCGACTCAAGCGTCCGTGAAAGCTGACGTCAACAGCTCCCACCCAAACCGCCTGTGATGCTACGGCCGCACGGGCCTACCCCGGTTCAAACCCCGCATTCAATTCGTAGGACTCCATGTCAGTTCCCCGGCTTCGCAATCTCGCGCGCCTCGCGCCGGTATTAGACATTGCCGTTGAGCTTGCCAGCCCGTTTTGCAGCAATCCCGGTTATTCCCTATTGCTGCGGCTGCGTGCGTTTGGCACATTGCGTTAGCATTTCGCGATTTTTGCTAAAAGAGGGCCGTCGAACCCAATGCAATATCAACAGACGCGCGTCCAAAGCGCCGAGTTTCTTCGCTTGGCGGTAGGGCACATGGGGCGCCAGGAGGCGGCTCTCGACCCTGCCAGCTACACCCTCTGGTACGAGCACGTGGCAGGCCTCAATCCGCCCCTGAGTCAGATCCTCGAGCACCGTCTTCAGGTGCAACACCCGTTAACCGACGCCGATGTGGCCCATCTGTATGCCACTCACATTGCCTCCCGCGAGGCTCAGGCTGTCGCACGGATCCACGAGCGATTGAAGGTACTCCTGACGGAAACCACCGAGGTCATCAGCCAGAGCGGCTCGCACGCTACCCGGTTCGGTAAGTCACTGGAGAATCAGACTGAGCGCCTGCGGAGGCCGGATGCGGCCGGTGCCATCCATTCCGTGCTGAGCGAACTTCTGGTCGAGACGCAAAAGATGTCTCAGGTCAATCTCACCCTGGCTCGACAGCTCGATACCCGTGCTAAGGAAGTGCGCTCATTGACCGAGCGTCTGGAGCGCGCGGAAGCAGCAGCGCTGAACGACCCGTTGACGGGGCTACTGAACCGCCGCGGGTTTGAGCGGGCGTTTGCGGACATGTCTCCCCAGATGGTCGGACAAGAGGGGACCTCATTGCTCCTCCTCGACGTCGACCGGTTCAAGGACATCAACGACGCCTACGGTCACGCGGTAGGTGACCAGGTCCTGCGCGGGGTGGCGAACGTTCTGCTTGCCCGGATCAAAGGCGCGGATATCGCGGCTCGCGTGGGCGGCGATGAATTTGCGATTCTGTTACCCGACACCGCGCTGAAGGGCGCCATCGCCCTGGCGGAGAAAATCCGCTCCGCGCTTCAGAATGCACGCTTGCGGAAAATCGGCAGTGATGAATCCATCGGCCAGGTGAGCATCAGTGTAGGTGTCGCCCATACGGCTGAGGCAATCACCCTCGATCAGTTGACACACAATGCCGACAGCGCTTTGTACTCGGCCAAGCGGGAAGGCCGAAACCGGGTAGCCAGCCAAAGACCCGCAACGATAGTTTCCCAGGAAACTATCCGCGGATGAACGACGTGTTTGTGATGGGTGCCGGGGCAAGTCGGGCAATGTCGGCCTGTGCTCATGAGGGTCTCCTCGACGCGCTCGAGCTGATTCGCTAAACCCAGTCTAGTGAGTGTTCACGCTCGGCCAGGATCGCCGAGCTGACTTGCGTCGAACGTCTGCGCACAGCGATCTCTGCGGCCGATCACGCTTCGATCGCCGCATAGACAACCCGCAACGCCGCCGCGGGCGTCCCCCACACTTACGTATCAACGTCTATATCCACTTTCGGCTCCCGACACCGGCTCGAAACACTCCACCGACACGCATACCCGTTCGTTCTCCCGATCGGCAAAAAAGAAAGAGCACTTGCGCGGAATCGAACCAACGCGCCACCCTTTGCCGGCCAGCTCCCTCTGCTTCGCCGCTATCGCCGCGCGTAGATCCGCCCCGGCAGCCAACTCGAGAAACTCCACAGCCCGGCTCGCGCGGTCCCGGACGACCAACCAGCGAGGCTCTCTAGTTCGCTCTAAAGGATCGGGCCGACCACGCCGCGTGTTCATGGGTAGATGATGAACCAGCAGACCCACCCCTCAGCAAACCCAAATTAGCACCACTGTATGGGGAGCCTGCCTGTGCTCGCTCGCGGCCAGGCCGCACAGGAATTTACCGTGCCCGGTCACCGGATCCATGACCATATACCACGTGCACGCAAGGCTCATCAGGTCTGGATCGAGTGCTACAAATCTGGCGGCCCAAAGTCAACCAACATCCCGCCCAGCGGAAGCTCCTGGCTGCGAGCTTCCCAGGCTTTGTCCGTGTTCCAGACACGGAAGTGATCAATCAGGTAGGGCAATCCCTCGCCGGCTATCAACACCGCTGAAGTCGTGACCTCAAAATGAAGGTGCGGCACTCTGGCGTCCCCGGAGCAGCCTATTTTTCCCAGAACCTGCCCGCGTCGAACGTGCTCTCCAACCTTGACCCGCACGCTCCCCGGCCGAAGATGAAAGTACCAGGCGTACTGCCCACCGCCCAGGTCCAGGGTAATATGGTTCCCACCAACAGTCTGCATCGTAATCGGAACCGCGGGGTGAAATGCGTCACCCCAGTTCGGGACGTTGTCCGGCTGCCCATCATGCGCCGTCACAACAGTCGCATCACCAACAGCATAGAGGGGTTGCTCGTACGCATAGTACGAATGCACATTGTGCGGGTCGCCCGATGCACTTTCGCCGTTCTTCTGCATCATCCAATCAACCGCGAACCGCCGCGAGTCAGCCAAATGACCATCAATCACGAGCACTCCGCGCCGGTGATGGTTCTTGACTTCGTTGCTAGGACCATCATCAGCCATCCAACCAGTCCCTCGCACCGGCGGAGCAAGCAATCGCAACTCGGTCCCATGAGTGCCAACAACTGCTCCTTCAACCGAGGAGTTGGCTGTCACCACACGATGCCGCAGCCGGCCCGGTACGCGCGCCTCATTCTCAAACGAAATCCACATATAGGCGATCGCCGTCGCCCCGGCATTCAACTGATGATCCTTTGGCAGCTGAGCACCCACACCCTGAAGGACTTCATCGAGCTTTTCGCCCGCAAACGACGCGACAACCGTTGAAGCGACGTCGTCCGCATTCAAAACTTCTATGCGCTGGAGAGTTTCAGGCGCGCCGGAAAAGTTGGTGAGATACAACTCGTAAACCGCGTACCGGGTTCCCCCACTGGGGAAAGCAGTCGGTGCAACTGGCACCCGCGTTTCAATCTGCAATGGAAACGGCGAACCGCCATCCGCGGCAACAGCTGCATGCAGGCATAGCAATGCAGCGAGGACAAGGACAATCCTCATGTTCCAAACTCCGTCGGCCCATGCATCCCGACGAGCAGTATCACCGCAATTGATGCAGCTGCCGACGCGCCTCGACGCGCAAATTCCGTCGTCTCACCGAAACGCCTCACGCGGCATTTGCCGTCGACGTGCGCGACACCGTGGGTTGCTCCCAGGCGGGCCCCGTTTTTGCCGACTTCTTCCAAAAAACGCGATCATCTCGCGCACCCCCTCTCAGTTTTCCATATTTCCCTCCCGTACGATTCTCCGCCCGGGAACCCTCCGTACTGCTGTACCTACCGCCAAGATGTCGACCTCGCAGGTAAGCCAAGGTGTCTGACTCCCTCATCCGTGCCCTCCCGGATCTGGTCATCGGCGTGCGCCGCGATGGCGTCATCCTGGCCGTAAACGCCGGTCATGGCGTCGGCGAGCTCAAACCCACCGGCGACAGCATCGGCAAACACCTTGCCGAGATCTGGCCCGAAACCGTGGCCGACCTCGTCAAACAGTTGACCCGCAAGGCAATTTCCACGCGGGACACCGCTGAGGCCCGCTTCACGGACCGTGGGTGCGACTACGAGGCACGCGCCACTGCTCAGGGCCCGGATCGCGCCATCTGCGTCATCCGCCCCGTGATGCACGACAGCCTCAACGACACCGTCGATGCCACGGCCGAACGCCTGGCGCCCCAGATTGACCGCCGCGGTTTCCTGAAACGCTTCAAGGAATCAACGGCGATGGCTGCCCTGCGCGAGAAGCCCCTCGCCGTGGCCATCATTCATATTGAAGGCCTCGCCGACATTGCGCAGGCCATTGCCCCCAAGCTGTCCGAACAGCTCATGACCTCGGCGGTCCTGCGCCTGTCAACCGCGTCCCACGGGTCCAACACCCAACCAACATGGTATCTCGGCCAGTTGAGCGACAGCTTGCTCGCGCTCGTCCTCGATTCCGCCGACCGCGGGGCCATCGAAACCTGCGTGGAGCACATCTGTGCGAGTCTGCGCGAGCCTGTGGAACTGGCAGGGGATGTATATCAATTGACACCCAGTGCGGGTGTAGCACTTCTTGGCCAGGATGCCTCATCCGCAAAAGCTTTGTTGGATCATGCTCGGGCCGCCGTGAACGAAGCCAGACGCGGCAGCGGAGGGCGGATTTGCTTTTTCACTGATACCTTGCGCCTCAAATCGCTGGCGCGAATGGATATATCGCGCGAGTTGCAGAACGCCGTGGGCAACGGCGAAATTCAACTCCGTTACGTAGGTCGTCATGACCTCGCAACAGGTCGGTTGGTTGCGTGGGTGGGTTACCTGAAGTGGCAACACCCATTGCGCGGAGAGATCCGGCCACTGGATTTCCTGCGTGTCGCGGAAACCACGGGCCTCGGAACAACACTGTCCCGCGCGGCCATGAAATGGCTGCAGGATGACTTCCTGACACTCAGCCGCCGCAGCCCGCCGGATGTCCGGATCTCATTCGGTGCCCTCAAGCATCACTTGTCGCACGAGGAGTTTGTAGAGGACTTCACCCGCCTTCTCAGCAGCGGTGCAATCCCTCCCCAACGCCTGGAGCTCCGCATCCCCGAACGACACCTCGGCGTACGGGCACCTTCCGACCTGAACCCGCTGGCGGACGCGGGCGTGCAGTTGATTGTCGACGAAGTAGGGCGGGGAGCCATGTCCCCGGAATGGCTGGCCCGTGCGCCCATTCGAGCCGTGCAACTCGATCGCGCGTGGGTCGTCGCGGCCCGCAAGGACACGGTTGCATTGAAAGTCTGCCGCGCCAGCATCGCAGTCGCCAGGGCATTGGACTTAACGCCGATGGCCACCGGGGTCGATGACCTGGAGCAACGCAACCTCCTGGCCGGCCTGGGCTGCATGCAGGGTTCGGGTGACCTCTATCTCGAATCCACCTCCGAGGCTGTTACCGTTCTCAAGTCCCGCCTGGCGCGCCGCGCCCAGAAAGCCCGTTAGACCCTGTTTTTTGCAGGTGTGACCGGTAACACCCTGCCGTTTGACACCTGCATTATTCGAACTGCGTCACAACCGGGGCCAAGGTCTATGAGTGGACGACCAAGGTCGCTGCGCATCAATTCCGGTCAAATACGTCTCCAGACGGAGTCACTTCGGCTCCGGGCACCGGGAAGAGACGATGAGCCTTTCACGATGTGTCTCTGCAATTTCGATTGCGTTGGGTTCGGTAGCGGCGGTTTCATCCGCGGCTGACTCGGTCTCCCATGGTGATAGACAGAGCGCTTTGACCCCCGCTCTGTATATCGTCCAGGCAGACTCGTTGAACACGGCCGACAAGAGCGTGGTCCGCGTCAACGCAAAAGTAGAACAGGAATTCGAGATCATCCACTCTGTTTCGGCGTATCTCACGCCGGAACAGGCGTCGGTTCTTCGTGGTACTCCCGGTGTGCGCGTGTATGAGAACCGCGCAGTCAGTGAGCGCGCGCTTCTGACCAGTGTGACCGGCACAACCAGCACCGTAGTCAGTACTGACTACACCCTCGTCAGCACGACCTACAACTGGCTGTCGTACTCGCCCGCGGTGTGCAACGTCTCCACCAATACGACGTTGTCGGATGGAACAGGAATCAACGCCCCAACCTTCCTGTATCAGACCGACTATCCGGCTTTGGTAGGCGCGGATTCACTGCAGAAGGCGGGCATCACCGGCAAAGGCGTCACCATCGCCGTCCTGGACTCCGGCCTCTGGCAGGACCTGAGTCAAAACTACGGCGGCCGCATCCTCGCATCGGTAGACGTAACCAACGGTGGCTCCGGCCCCGTGACATCAGATCCCTACGGCCACGGCACGCATGTAACCTCGATTGCCACCGGTGGCGCGCAGAACCTGGGCGGCGGATATCTCGGTATCGCACCCCAGGCCAGCGTGGTTGTGGTTCGTGCATTCGATGGCACCGGCGGTGGTCGCTACGTCGACGTGATCGCTGGGATGAATTGGATCGTCGCGCACCAGAAGCAATACAACATTCGCGTCGTCAACCTGTCATTCGGTGCTCAGCCGCAGTCCTACTATTGGGACGACCCGCTCAACCAGGCCGTCATGGCCGCCTGGAAAGCGGGCATCGTCGTTGTCGCGGCGTCTGGTAATGAAGGCCCGGACCCAATGACGGTCGATGTCCCGGGCAACGTGCCGTACGTCGTCACTGTCGGTGCCCT
>Ga0207641_10000172_pt1 | contig 90549 bp, 97 predicted proteins | sample KBSSwiS62_FD_184306 | JGI IMG/M metagenome (GOLD analysis project Ga0207641, IMG submission 184306) | Switchgrass rhizosphere microbial communities from Kellogg Biological Station, Michigan, USA - KBS Switchgrass S6-2 (SPAdes) (version 2) | ecosystem: Host-associated > Plants > Roots >...
ACGGCTTCCCACTCACGCCGCTGTCGCTCGATATAGGGCGCATAAAGCCGGTCCGCGCTGCCCTCTTCGGTCATCGGCCATTCCGCGCTGGTCCGAAGGGCGAAGTGGTCTTCGATCTGGGCTCGCCGTCGCGATGATACGCAGTTCGCCGCCAGCGCCACCACGCCGAGCCGGGTCGTCGCATTGTCCGCGCGCAGCGACAGGCGATACTCCGCGCGCGCCGTCATCATTCGGTACGGCTCGCTGACGCCCTGGAGGGTGAGATCGTCCAGCATCACGCCAATGTAACTGGTGCGCCGATCGAACCGCACCTCGGACAGATCGAGCGCCACCGCCGCCGCGTTCAATCCGGCGGCCAATCCCTGCGCCGCGGCTTCCTCATAGCCCGTCGTGCCGCTGATCTGCCCGGCGAGGAACAGCCCGCCCACGTCGTGCACTTCAAGTGTCGCATTGAGGCGACGCGGATCGACATATTCATATTCGACCGCATAGCCGGGACGAACGATCTCGGCGCGCTCAAGTCCGTCAATGCTGCGGACGAACCCAAGCTGTACGTCGGCTGGCAGCGAGGTCGATATGCCGTTGGGATAGACCAGGGCATCGTCGAGACCTTCGGGCTCGAGAAAGATCTGGTGGCCATCGCGGTCACCGAAGCGCTTCACCTTGTCCTCGATCGACGGGCAATAGCGCGGTCCCCGTCCCTCAATCGCACCCGCGAACAGGGGGGATCGGTCGAAGTTCGCGCGAATCACGTCGTGGGTGCGGGCATTCGTCCGCGCGATCGCACAGCGCAGCTGGGGCGGCCTCGCGCCATCATCAAGCGCCGACATGGACCACGCGGCAGCGTCGCTCGGTTGTTCCTCGAGCCGCGCCCAATCGATCGTCCGGCCATCGAGCCGCGGCGGCGTTCCCGTCTTCAGGCGCCCCTGGCCAAGGCCGATCTCCCGGATCTGCTCGGCCAGCGCAACCGAAGCTCGCTCGCCGCGCCGGCCGCCTTCAATCACTTCCTCGCCAACGAACAAGCGCGCGTCGAGGAAGGTTCCTGTCGCAATCACCAGCGCGCGGCAGGCGAGGTGCCCGGCGCTGGTGTCGACGCCAACCACCCGTCCGTTGCGAATGTCCAGGCGAAGCGCCTCGGCGATCACCAGCTCGACGCGATTCTCGGCGAGCAATTGGCTAATCGCCTGCCGATACAGGCGCCGGTCAGCCTGGACGCGCGGACCCCACACGGCGGGGCCCTTGCTGCGGTTGAGCATCCGGCGATGGATCGCGGCACGGTCGGCCGCACGCGCCATCAAGCCGTCGAATACATCGAGTTCACGGACCAAATGACCCTTGCCGACACCGCCGATCGATGGGTTGCACGACATCTGACCGGCGTCCTCGGTCCGGAACGTCAGCAAGCCGACGCGCGCGCCACGGCGAGCCGCGGCAGCCGCAGCTTCGCACCCGGCATGACCGGCGCCGATGACCAGAACATCGTACATCGGGAAGGCCTTAGCGGATCAGCGTTCCACGTGAAACACCGCACTATTTCCCTAGGCAGAACCGCGCGAACACCGCATCAAGCACGTCCTCGACCCCGGCCAGGCCCGTCAGCCGATCGAATGCGCCGCGCGCGTCGCGCAGGCATTCCGCGATCACCACCACATCGGGAGCACGCGCCGCGCTATCCAAGGCTAAGGCCGCCTCTTCAATGTGCGCGGCCTGGCGGCGGTTGAGCGAAATCGCGTCTTCGACGGGAAGCAACGCCGACGCCAGCGCTCCTAATTGTTGGAGCAAGTCCTGGATCCCCTGTCCGGTGACAGAAGAGACCGCAACAGATTCAGCCGGCGCCGGGCCAGCGATGTCGGCCTTGGCGTGAACCTTGAGCAACCGCGTGTGATCCGGCGCTGCGCCCGGGTCGCCGAGCCAGACCAGGACGTCGGCAGCTTCAACCAGGACACCGGCGCGAGCTACGCCGATCGCCTCAACTTCGTCGTCGGTTTCGCGAAGCCCGGCGGTGTCCGTCAGCAGCAGAGGGACCCCGGCGAGCGCCAGCGGCACCTCGATATGATCCCGCGTAGTCCCCGGGATGGCGGTAACAATCGCCCGCTCTTGCCCAACCAAGGCATTGACAAGGCTGGACTTCCCCGCGTTCGGTGGTCCCGCCACTACAACCCGGACGCCATCCTTCAGCGGTTCGACTCGGGGCCGCGCGAGCCATTCGTTGAGTTCGACTGCCAAAGCAGCACAACCCGCCGGGAATGTCGGATCGAGCTCGGAATCGTCTTCGTCGTAATCGATCGCCCGCTCGGCGCTGGCCGACAGCGCCAATAATTCCTCCTGCCACGCCGCGATCTGCTTGCTCAGCCCCCCCTCGGCCAGCGCGAGCGCGGCCTTGCGCTGCGATTCGGTCTCGGCTTCGAGCAAATCGGCCAGGCCCTCGGCCTCGGTCAGGTCGATCCGCCCATTTTCGAATGCCCGACGGGTGAATTCGCCTGGCTCGGCAATGCGTAAGCCGGCAATTGAGGCCAGCGCGCCAAGCACGCCATCGACTACGGCCCTGCCGCCATGACATTGAAATTCAACAACATCTTCGCCAGTTGCACTTGCCGGCCCGTCGAATCGGAGGACTAGGGCCTCGTCGAGCAAGGTCCGATTGGCCGGATCGCGCAACTCACGCACGCCCGCGTTTCGCGGAGGCGGCAAATCTCCAGCAATCGCCGCCCCAGCGTTGTGCGCGTGCGGCCCGCTCATGCGAATCACCGCCACCGCCGCGGGCGGACGGCCGCTCGACAGCGCGAAGATGGTATCGGCGGCCACGGCCTAGCTGAAGATCGGCGCAATCACCGGTGCGACATGGTGTGCACCTTCCCAGATCATCTTCACCGCGACCCACAGGATCACGATCAGGCCGACCCAGGCGATCCACCGGTAGCGCTCGATATATTTGGCGATGAAATTGGCCGCGACGCCCATCAGCAGCACCGACATGATCAGGCCGAACACCAGCACCCACGGGTGATCGCGCGCGGCGCCGGCGACCGCGAGCACGTTGTCGAGGCTCATCGACACGTCGGCGAGGGCCACGCCCCAGGCGGCACTGGCGAAGGTCTTGGCGGCGCGGGTACCAGAATGCTCGTCGCCGACGATCTCGGCGCTGCCCGGGCTCTCGGTCTTGTGACGCAATTCGCGCCACATCTTCCACGCGACCCACAGCAGCAACAGCCCGCCGGCGAGCACCAAGCCGACGATCTGCAGCAGCTGGGTGACGACCAGGGCGAAAGCGATGCGCAGCACCAGCGCGGCGACGACACCAACGAGGATCACCTTGCGCCGCTGATCGGCGGGCAGGCCAGCGGCCAGCGCGCCAACGACGATCGCATTGTCGCCGGCAAGGACGATATCGATGGCGAGGATTTCCAGCAACGCGGCGAACGCGCTCGGCGAGATCAGGTTGGCAAGGTCCATCCCCCTCGCCTAGTCGAACCCGAGTACGCTCCTCAAGCCCAACACGTGATCGCCGCCGATCCAGCCTTCGTAAACCATGCTCGAGGCAACGTAGAGAATCACCGCGAGGCCGATGTAATTGATCCAGTGGAAGCGCTGCATCAGGCGCGCCACGTAATTGGCGGCGAACCCCATGAACAGGACCGAGAAGGACAGGCCGACGAACAGCAGCGCCGGATTATCGCGCGCGATCGACGCAACCAGCAACACGTTGTCGAGGCTCATGGAGAGATCCGCGACGGTGATCTGAATCGCGGCCCGGAAGAAGGTCTTGGTCCGCGTCGGACCCTCGACTTGGGGCGTAGCAGGGTCGTCGGTGACCACCGGCTTGGTTGGATGAAGCTCGCGGAACAGGTTGTAGGCGACCCACAGCAGCAGCAAACCGCCGGCGAAGACCAGCCCGGTGACCTGCAGCAATTGGGTGGCGATGACCGCGAAGGCGATCAGGAACACCAGCGCCATGCCGACGCCGAACATCAGCGCCTTCTTGCGTTCGCGCTCCGGCAGGCCGGCGGCGAGCGAGGCCATGATGACGACGTTGTCGCCGGCCATGGTCAGGTCGCCGACGATCACCTGGAGCAGCTTGGCGAGGCCGGCGGCGGTGAAGATCGCGCCGAAGTTCAGGCTTTCGAGCATCGCTGCGCCGCCCCCGCCCGAGTGCTTACTGGTTCATCGAAGCGAAGAAGTCCTCGTTCGACTTGGCGTCCTTCATCTTGTCGAGCAGGAACTGCATCGCATCGACGGTGCCCATCTGCATCAGGATCCGACGCAACACCCACATCTTGGTGAGGGTGCCCTGGTCGACCAGCAATTCTTCCTTGCGGGTGCCGGACTTGCCGACGTCGAGCGCCGGGAAGATGCGCTTGTCGGCGACCTTACGGTCGAGCACGATTTCCGAGTTACCGGTGCCCTTGAACTCTTCGAAAATGACTTCGTCCATCTTCGATCCGGTGTCGATCAGCGCAGTGGCGATGATCGAGAGCGAACCGCCCTCCTCGATATTACGCGCGGCGCCAAAGAAGCGCTTCGGCCGCTGCAGCGCATTGGCGTCGACACCGCCGGTCAGCACCTTGCCCGAGCTCGGGACGACGGTGTTGTAGGCGCGGCCGAGGCGAGTAATCGAATCGAGCAGGATCACGACGTCTTTCTTGTGCTCAACCAGGCGCTTGGCCTTTTCGATGACCATTTCGGCGACCTGGACGTGACGCGACGCGGGCTCGTCGAAGGTCGAGGAAATGACCTCCCCGTTGACCGAGCGCTGCATGTCGGTGACCTCTTCCGGCCGTTCATCGATCAGCAACACGATCAGGAACACTTCGGGATGGTTGTCGGTGATCGCCCGGGCCATGTTTTGGAGGAGCACGGTCTTGCCGACTCGCGGCGGCGAGACGATCAGGGCGCGCTGGCCCTTGCCCTGCGGCGCGACGATATCGATCACCCGCGCCGACTTGTCCTTGACCGTCGGATCGGCGCTGTCGAGCGTCAGTTTCTCATCCGGATAGAGCGGCGTTAGATTGTCGAAATTGACCCGGTGGCGAACCATCTCGGGATCGTCGAAGTTGATCGAGGTGACGCGGGTCAGCGCGAAATAGCGCTCGCCTTCCTTGGGCCCGCGGATTTCGCCCTCGACCGTGTCGCCGGTGCGCAGGCCGAAGCGACGGACGATCGATGGCGTGACGTAAATATCGTCAGGGCCGGCGAGGTAATTGGCTTCGGGCGAGCGGAGGAAGCCGAAGCCGTCGTTCAAGACCTCGATCGTGCCCGAACCCATGATCTCGACGCCGTTCTCGGCCTGGATCTTGAGGATCGAGAACATCAGATCCTGTTTGCGCATCGTCGAGGCGCCCTCGACACCCATCTCCTCGGACATCGCAACGAGGTCCGCGGGGGTTTTCTTTTTCAGTTCTTTCAAATGCATGGTCGGTCTTTTCTTGGGGAGTTGTGCTCGAGCTTGTCCGGTCGATCAGCGCTGGAGACGCGGCAGGACGCCGCTTTGAGATGGAGTGACAGCTGGCGAATTGGGGAAACTGGCCGAATAGCCGTCGCCTGATGAAGTATGTCTCGGCTGCCGTGGAGTCAATGAGCCGGCCTGAGAATGCGGGCCGAAAGGTTCAAAACGGGCGGACAATCACCAGGACAACAATCAACGCCGCGGCGATACCAGGAATCTCGTTGATCATCCGCACCAGCTTGCCCGACAATGGCCGCTCGCCGCGCGCCAGCTTCTTGCCGTAGCCGCCAAGCCAACCCTGATAACCGGTCAAAGCAAACACCAACGCCAGCTTGGCCTGAAACCAATGTTCGCCCCACAGATCGAGGTTGAAAGCGAGCATCAGGCCGAGCGCCCACACCACCAGCATCGCCGGGGCGAGGATGATCGCGCGAACCCGGGCCTCGCGCTCGATCCACGCCCGGTCCTCGGGCGAACCGACGGTGGTTTCCTGATGATAGACGTAGAAGCGCGGTAGCAGGAACAGACCCGCCATCCAGAAGATCACAAAGGTGACATGCGCCGCTTTCACCCACGGGTAAGCCAGACCGAGGAAGCCGGTGAGCTGCATTCCGGTCATCCAGCGCCCTTCTTCACCAACTGCATCAATTGTTCGACGTGGGCGATCGGCGTGTCCTGGAGGATGCCGTGACCCAGGTTGAAGATGTGCGGGCGTCCGGCGAAGGCGTCAAGGATGGCGGTGACGGCCGAACTCAGCACGTCGCCGCCGGCAAGGAGCGCGAGCGGGTCGAGGTTGCCCTGAACCGGCAGGTCCTTAGACAGCGCCTTGTGCGCCCAGACCGGGTCGACGGTCTCGTCGATGCCGATCGCATCGACTTTGGTTCCACGCGCATAGGCCGCAAGCTTCCCGCCGGCGCCTTTGGGGAAACCGATGATCGGGACATGCGGATGTTTGGCCCGCACCCGCTCCACCAGCCGCGCGGTCGGCGCGATCACCCAGCGCTCGAACTCGCTCGGCGCGAGGCTACCCGACCAGCTGTCGAATAATTGCACGGCTTCGGCACCAGCCTCGATCTGGCCAGACAAATAGTCAAATGTCGCCGCCTCAATGGCGTCGATAATCGCCGAAAATCGTTTCGGATCGCGATAGGCGAGCCGTCGTGCTTCGGCTTGTTCGCGGCTGCCCTGCCCGGCGATCATATAGGTCGCGACGGTCCATGGCGCCCCGGCGAACCCGATCAACGTCTTTGTCGGATCGAGCTGGGCTTTCACCTTGGCCACAGTCTCGTAGATCGGATCCAGACGGGCGGGATAGCCGATAAGCTCCGCCAGTTCTGAATTCACCAACGGCGGCGTGAGGCGCGGGCCCTCACCGGCGACGAAGCTCAGATTCTGTCCGATTGCGAACGGGATGATGAGGATATCCGAAAACAGGATCGCGGCGTCGAGCTCTGGAAAGCGTTGCAGCGGCTGGAGCGTGACCTCGGCCGCAGCGTCACTATCGTAAACCAGGTCGAGGAAACTGCCTTTGTCCTGACGCAGCTGGCGATATTCGGGGAGATAACGGCCTGCCTGACGCATCATCCAGAGCGGTGGAGAGTCGCGCCGCTCACCATGGAGGACGGCGAGCAAGGGCTTGTCCGCCACGCTGCCAGGCTTGGCGCCCACCCTATTCTTCTCCCTTTATATTAGATTCTAAAGCTAGATTGATGATGTAATAGGCCGCTGGATAGCGGGATTTAGGCGCGGCTTCCGGAATTGCCAACAAGCGGCGTTTTGTCCGTTCCCCTAGACGTTGTGCCCCGTGACTCGAGTCCCACCCGTGATTCACAGGCTGGGGGTGGAATCCATCCCCGGGGATGGAAGTTCGGACAAGCGCGGGCGGTGGTCGAATGGCACGGTCGTTGAGCCTGTCCCCATGTTCGCGCTACGGCTGCGGGCGTTCTTATCCACAAGGTTGCCCGTGCCGTTGATCCTTGCCTCTTCAAGTTCCATCCGCCGCGATATGCTGCGCGCGGCCGGGGTCGAGTTTGAAATCGTACCCTCGAGCGTGGACGAAAGTGCAGCCAAGGCCAGATTCAGCACGGCGAATGACATCGCCGGCGAACTTGGGGCGGCCAAGGCACTCGCTGTCAGTCGGGCCCGCCCCGGCGATTGGGTGATCGGCAGCGACAGCGTTATCAGCGTTGCTGGCCGAATTTTCGACAAGCCGCGCGATCGTGACGAGGCTGTCGACCACCTGCGTTTTTTCTCAGGGAAACCGATGACTCTGACCAGCGCGGTGGCGCTGGCGAAAGGCGGTGAACTCGACTGGCAGCTGGTCGATACCGCGACCCTCCAGGTCCGTCCTCTGTCGGAAGCTTTTATCGCCGTCTATCTTGATGCCGAATGGCCCGAAGTCGGCCATACCGTCGGCGTGTTCCGGCTGGAGGCGCGCGGCGTGCAATTATTCTCAGCGATCGACGGCGACCATTTCACGATTCTCGGGATGCCGCTGATCCCGCTGCTCGGCGCGCTGCGCGAGCGCGAATTGCTCGTCGCATGATCAAGGTCGCGCTCACCGGGTCGATCGGCATGGGCAAATCGACCGTCGCGAAAATGTTCGAGCGCGCCGGCGTGCCGGTGTTCGACGCCGACGCCGAGGTTAGGCGATTGCAGGGCGAGGGCGGGGCGCTGGTCGACCCGATCGGCCGCAGATTCCCCGGGACCGTCAGCAGTGGCGTGCTCGATCGCGAGCGGCTGGCCACAATCGTGCTCGAAAATCCGGAGGAACTCGCCGCGCTTGAGGCCATCGTCCATCCCGCGGTGCAGGCCGCCCGCGCGCGCTTTGTCGCCACTCACGCCGACGCCCCCATGATTCTGTTCGAGATTCCGTTGTTGTTCGAGACCGGGGGTGAAACCGCTTACGACAAGGTCGTCGTCGTCTCCGCGCCGGTCGCCGCTCAGCGTCAGCGGGCGCTCGCCCGGGCTGGCATGACCCCCGCGAAACTGGCCGCGATTCTTGAACGGCAGATGCTCGACGCCGACAAGCGGGCGCAGGCTGATTTCGTCGTCGACACCGGGACCGATCTATCCACAACTGAGCGCCAGGTGCGCGACATAATCGCTTGTCTCGGACTCGAGCTGGGTGGATAGATTCGCCCATGCGCGAAATCGTTTTCGATACCGAAACCACCGGTCTCAACCCGGCGGGCGGTGACCGGATCGTCGAGATCGGCTGCATCGAGATTTTCAACCGGGTCGAAACCGGCCGCCATTTCCACGCTTATTTCAATCCCGAGCGGTCGATGCCGTCCGACGCCGAGGCTGTCCACGGCCTGTCGACGATCTTTCTGTCCGATAAACCGAGCTTCACCGAACTGGCCGACGATTTGCTCGAATTCCTCGAGGATTCGCCGCTGATCGCGCACAATGCCTCGTTCGATTTCGGCTTCCTGAATTTCGAGCTCGAGCGGTGCGGGCGGCCCCATGTCAGCCTGAGCCGGATGGTCGACACGTTGACGATTGCGCGGACGCGGCATCCCGGCGCCAAGCACAGCCTCGACGCCTTGTGCATGCGCTTCGGGATCGATCGCAGCCACCGCGTGAAACACGGCGCTCTGCTTGACGCGCAATTGCTGGCGCAAGTCTATGTCGAACTGACCGGCGGGCGGCAGATTGGGCTCGGCCTTGTCGCCGATACCGATCAGATTCGGGTGGACGCCGCCGCCGGCACCGTAAAAGTTCGCGAGCCGCGCGTGGCGCGGCCGCATTTTGCCGGTGCCGAGGAACTTGAGCGGCACCGCGCGTTTATTGCGCAGCTTATCAACCCGCTTTGGGCGCGCTTCGCCGAGGCCAGTTGACGCGAGCTTCACGGTGGTCCTAAGCCGCCGCCCGCAGGACTGAGGAGCCAGGATCAGTGGACGTACGGATCGCGGGCCATCAGGTCGATACCGGAGAAGCGCTGCGCGAGCATGCCTCGCGGCGGATGGCGGATATCACCGAAAAATATTTTTCGCGTTCGATCGGGGCCAACGTCACCTTCGGCCGCGGACCGAGCAACGACTTCACCTGCGACATTGTCGCGCCGGTCGTTCAGGGCGTCGTCCTGAAGGCCGCGCACCGCGCGCAAACCGCGCTAATCGCGTTCGACGCCGCGGCCGACAAGATCGAAACCCAGCTGCGCCGCTACACCAACCGGCTCAAGGACCATAAGGTCGATGAGGCCCAGCCCTTCGTCGAAGATGCCGGCTACACGATTTTCTCCGGCACCGAAGCCGCTGGTCGCGACGATGCGGCATTCCCGGCGATCGTTGCCGAGACGCGGGTCGACATCCCGCAATCGAGCGTGTCCGACGCGGTGATGCTGATGGACCTCAGGAACACTAGCGCATTGATGTTCACCAACTCAGGCACCGGTCAGCTCAACATGATTTACCGCCGGGACGACGGCAATATCGGCTGGGTTGAGCCGAACCCCCGCTAACCCCATTTCCAATCCCCGCGGCCCCGATATGAGGGACCTCGGTTGTGGAACGAGTGCACCGATGCAGCTTGGCGATTTCCTGGATTTTGACGCGATCACCAGCCGCCTGTCGGGCGGTAACAAGAAGTCGCTGCTGCAGCAGCTGGCGAACCTTGCCGCGCTGCAGCTCGGGACGAGCCCGGCGGAGATTCTCGCGACGGTGACCGAACGCGAAGCGCTGGGATCGACCGGGTTCGGCCAGGGCGTGGCGATTCCCCACGGCAAGATCGACGGGCTGACCCGGATCTACTGCCTGTTCGCGCGGCTGTCCGAGCCGATCGAATACAAGGCGATCGACGGCAAACCGGTCGATCTCGTGTTTCTGTTGCTGTCGCCGCCCGATGCCGGCGCCGAACATCTGAAGGCGCTGGCGTCGATTAGCCGCGTCACCCGCCACTTGCCGACGCTCGACAAGATGCGTGGCGCGCGTAGTCGCGACGCGCTCGCCGCGGTTCTGATGGGGGCCGATGAGCGCGACGCGGCCTGAGGTCGAATGAGCGGCCGACGGCTGCCGGCGAAGCTCGAAGTCTCGGGGCTGATCCGGCAGATTGAGACCGAGGGTGGGTTCGCGACCATCCTCAACAAGGGCGATACCGACGGCGGCGCCCTGTTGCTGATCGTCAGCAGCCGTGGGCACTACGTCACCGGCCTCGAGCGCATTCTCGGCATCAGCGGCGGCTATGAGTGGCGCCCGACGGGTCCAGCCGAATCGGCGAGTTCCACCGATTTGCAGTCATTCCTCGCAAAACGGACGCGGTTCGACCCGGATTTGTGGGTGGTCGAGGTAGATATCGCGGACCCTGAACGGTTCATCGCTGAAACGACCGCTTTGGGTTGACCCCACCCGGTTCCCAGCCGAAACGACTTTCCAACAACAAGAGCGGGGGGCATTTTCGCGTGGTAAGAACCAGCGGAGTGCCACGCGAGACGGGCGATTACACAGGGCGAACTACGGTAATATTCGTAGTCTGATTTAGCTCAACTTATTGTGTGATTGACCGCAGATATTGCGGAATACATGTTGCCATCACTTCGTACAGCGTTGCTTTTCTGCGCCGCCCTGGGAGCGATTTCCTTCGCTCCGGCCCAGGCCCAGCGCGCTGATGAGCCGCTGAATCAGGTGACCCTTGTGAGCCTCCCCAAGGTTCCGGTCCCTGATCTTCTTGATCCGAACGGCGAAACCCATTTGTCGGGGCCGGGTTCGGAAGCCACCACGTCATCGGATGCTGACGACCAGCAGGTCGAAATCACCACCAAGCCGAGCGGCGACCTCGCCACCCTCGTCGCCGAATATCGCGGCGCCGATGCCGGCAGCCACGAGCTCGAATGCCTCGCCACCGGCGTCTATTTCGAAGCCAAAAGCGAAACGCTCGCGGGCCAGCTTGCGGTCGGCCATGTGATTGCCAACCGGGCCAAGTCCGGCGGCCGTTTCCCGCCCTCCTATTGCGGCGTGCTGTTCCAGCGCGGGCAATTCTCGTTCGTCCACGGTCGTTCACTGCCGTCGGTGCCGCGTTCGTCCAGTCAATGGCAAACCGCGGTCGCGATCGCCAGGATCGTCGATCAGGACCTCAAGGATTCGGCGGTTGGCAATGCGCTGTTCTTCCACGCGCGCTACGTGTCGCCGGGTTGGCACTTGAAGCGCGTCGCGGCGATCGGCAACCACATTTTCTATCGCTAGGACGAAGGTCCAGGCGGTCGATGGCGGGCGGGCGAAAGCTCGCCCGCTTTCTTTTTGTCCTCGTTTCGTTCTAATCAGACTGCGTGGCGACCCAAACCGATTCCCTGTGCTTCAGCGACGCACCGCCGGTCGCTGCGGAAGTCGCGCGCGGGGTCACCCGGCTATTCTGCCGCCAGGACCTGTTTGCTATTTGTGAAATGCCTCTACCCAACGGCCGCCGCGCCGACATGATGGCGATCGATGCACGCGGGTCGCTCACCATTGTCGAGATCAAGGTCGCCAAGGCAGACCTCGTTGGCGACGGCAAATGGCGCGATTATCTCGATTATTGCGACCGCTTCTATTGGGCGGTGCCGCCGTACCTGGCGGCGATTTGCGATGCCGAGCGCTTCCTTCCGGGTGAGGCTGGGCTGATCGTCGCAGACCGCTACGACGCGGTGATTGCGCGCGAGGCGGCGCATCGGCCGCTCGCCGCTGCCCGGCGCAAGGCCGAATTGCTGCGTTTCGCGCGCCGCGCCGCGCGGCGGCTGGCCGCGCAGATCGATCCGACGCTTGGCGAAGGACGTTAGTGGCCGGAAGCGGTCGCCGGCTTGGGCTTTTTCGCTTCGATAGCCGAGATGATCTCGCGCGAACGACCGTCGCGCTTGGCGTAGTCGCGGGCCGATAGTCCCGCCGCTGAATCCGCCTTGTCCGGATTGGCCCCGGCCGCGAGGAGAATCTTGACCAGCGCCGCCTGCCGCTGCTGGACCGCGATGATCAGCGGTGTTTCGCCCATTCGGTTGGCTCCGTCGACCTTCGCACCCTGCCCGAGCAGCCATTCGGCGGCCTCTTGATAGCCGACCCGCGCGGCGGCGATCAGCGGCGTGTCCCCGCCTTTCCCGGCTAGATTGGGGTCTGCGCCCTGGTTGAGCAGATAAGCGGTAAAATCTTCATTGCGGTCGGTGATTGCGACGATCAGCCCGGTGTCGCCGTTCACATCCTTGGCATTGACGATCCCGCGCCCGTTCTTCTGGATGGCCTGCGTGACCTTGTCGCCATCCTTCTTGCGCACGGCGTCGACGAACTGGAGGCCGTCGTAGCCGCCGACTTGCGCCGTCACCGGCGCCGCTATCGCGGCCAGACTCAGACCGGCGATCGCGATCCTGAAATAGTTCATGGACTTAGCCCTTAAGTACCCCGCTTGATCAGGCTCGGTTAGCAGAGCATGGGTGGCCTTGTCATGAATGCCCGCACATCCTTTTGGGAAAAGCCCCTGGCGGCACTCGACCGCGGCGAGTGGGAAGCGCTGTGCGACGGCTGCGGCCGCTGCTGCGTGCACAAGATCGAAGATGAGGAAACCGGGCTGCTCTATCCGACCAATGTCGCGTGCAAGCTGCTCGACCGTCGCAATGGCCGCTGCCTCGATTACAAGCACCGGATGACGCAGGTCGCCGATTGCGTGAAGCTTGACCGGCAAAAGCTCGATTCGCTCGACTGGCTGCCGGAAACCTGCGCTTACCGCCTGCGCGCGGCCGGCGAGCCGCTGCCGGAGTGGCATTATCTGATCAGCGGCAGCCGCGAGACGGTCCACGAAGCGGGCCAGTCGACCCGCGGGTGGACGGTCAGCGAAGAAGATGCCGGGGAGCTCGAGTGGCATGTGGTCGAGCGGCCGCTCTGACGCCCTGAACCTCGCCGCCGAGCTTCCGGTCCCGATCGTAATTCGCCCCATGCGCGGCGCCCGCCGGTTGCGCCTGCGCTACGACGACGTGCGTGGCGTGCTCAAGCTGACTTGCCCGATGCGGACCAGCCAGCGCGCCGCGCTGGCCTGGGCGCTCGACCAGCGCGACTGGATCGACACCCAGCTCGCTCGCTCTCTGCCCGGCGAGCCCTTTGTTCCAGGCGCGACGATCCCGATCGAAGGCCGCGAGACCCGCCTGACGTGGATCGCATCCGCGCCAAGGACGCCGCGGCTCGGTTCCGGAGAGTTGCGATGCGGCGGACCCCACGAGGGTTTCGAACGACGCATCGCGGCTTTTCTCAAGCGCTACGCGACCGAGACCATGTCCCGGGAGGCGGCGGAATTTGCCGCTACCGCCGGTGCCACGGTGAGAGGCGTCAGCATCGGCGACGCCGCGACCCGCTGGGGGAGCTGTACTTCTGATGGCCGGATCCGCTTGAGCTGGCGGCTGATCCTCGCCCCGCCGGACGTTCGGCGTTACGTTGTCGCGCACGAAGTCGCGCACTTGATTCACCTCAACCATGGCGCGGGGTTCAAGGCGCTTGAGGCACGGCTGTTTGGGTCGGGCCTCGCGGAAGCGAAAGCGGCCCTACGGCATATTGGGCCGCGGCTCCGCCAGATCGGGCGGCGGTAGGCGCGGATCGGGCTGGCGCGGCGGCAACGGTTGGCGCTGACCGGGCGGTGGCGCGTAGCCGCCAGGCGGGAACGCCTGATCGAGCTCCTGTTGCGATGGATCCCCCGTCCCGTCCGGCCGCACCAGCGGCGGCGGCGCGCCGGGTTGTTGCGGGATGCTGATCGGCAGCGGATTGCCATTCTCGTCGACCAGCGGCTGCATGGCGTTCGCATCGATTTCGCTATCGCCGTACATTTCCTCTTCGGGCGTCAGCTGCCAATCCGGGATTGGGACCTGGGTCTCGAATTGCTCGACCGGCCGCTGGGCGACGGCCACGCTCATGAAATCGTGGAACGCTCGCGCCGGCGCGGTTCCGCCTTGAAGGCCGGGGACCGCGCGGGCGTCGTCACGACCCATCCACACACCGGTGGTCAGGCCGCTCGAGAAGCCGATAAACCAGCCGTCCTTGTTCGATGAGGTGGTGCCGGTCTTGCCCGCGACCGGGCGCCCGATCTGCGCCGCGCGGCCGGTGCCAGTCAGAACTGCCGACTGGAGCAAATCGGTCATCTCGGCCGCGACCCACGGCGCGACCAGCACGCGTTCCTCGGATTGCTCATGCTGGTAGAGCAAGCGGCCGTCGGCGGTCACAACCTTGCGGATCGGATAGGGCGTAATCGCGACGCCCTTGTTGTTCACCGCCGCGAACGCTTTGGTCATGTCGATCAGCCTGACGTCGCTCGCGCCCAGCACCATCGAGGGATAGGTCGAGATCGGCGTGGTAATGCCGAAGCGGCGCGCCATGTCGGCAATCGTCCCGAAGCCGAGTTGGGCGCCGATCTTGGCGCTGATCGTGTTGATTGAGCGCGAAAAGGCTTCGCGCAGGGAGACCGGGCCGAGGTTGGTGCGGGTCGAGTTGCGCGGGCTCCAGCCGCCGATCGTCACCGGCTCGTCGACAATCGTGTCGGTCGGCTTCATCCCCGATTCGAGCGCCGTCAGATAGACGAACAGCTTGAACGCCGATCCCGGCTGGCGCGTCGCCTGAGTTGCGCGGTTGTAGATCGAATCGACGTAATCTTTGCCGCCGACCATCGCCCGCACCGCGCCGTCGCGGTCGATGGCAACGAGCGCGCCCTGGGCGCCGGCCGGAGCGTTGGCCTGGATCGCGCGGTCGGCGGCCAACTGCATGCCTGGGTCGAGCGTCGTCCATACGTCGATTGGATCGTGAGTCTGGTCGATCAAGGTATCGAGCTGGGGCAACGCCCAGTCGGTGAAGTAGCGGACGCTGTTCTGCTTGGTCGTCGGCTGGAGCCGGATCTCGGCAGGATTGACGGCCGCGGCGGCGGCTTCGGTGATGAAGCCGTTGTCGGCCATTGACTTCAGCACCACACCCGAGCGCGCCCGCGCCGCTTCGGCGTCGGCGGTCGGCGAGTAATTGGACGGCGCCTTTACCAGGCCGGCGATGATTGCCGATTCGCCGAGGCTGAGGTGATCCGCACCATGACCGAAGAAGGTCCGCGAGGCGGCATCGATGCCGTAAGCGCCGCCGCCGAAATAGACCCGGTTGAGGTAGAGCTCGAGGATCTGGTCCTTGGAGAACTTGCGTTCGAGCGCGAGGGCGAGGATGACTTCCTTGAGCTTGCGCCCGAAGGTCCGGCTGTTGGTCAGGAAAATGTTGCGCGCGAGCTGCTGGGTGATGGTTGATCCGCCCTGCCGCCAGCGGCCGGTATCGAGACGCACCTTGAACGACCGCGCGATGCCGATCGGATCGACGCCGAGATGGCTGCGGAAGCGCTTGTCTTCGACTGCGATCATCGCCGTGCGCATTTCGGGCGGGATCTGGTCGTAGGGCAGCCAGCGCCCGAAGCTCGGCCCGACCGAAACCAGCACCTGACCGTTCGCCGCCCGCACCCGGATCATCTGGCCGAGATCGGAGCGCTTCTCGAGGTCGGCATAGCTCGGCAGCTGACTGTAGGCGACGCCGACGGCGATCGCGAGCAGGACCAGTCCAGCGATGCCCGCACCGACGAACCACTTGAGGATTCGGATCAAGGTCGAGCGCCCGGAAGACGCGGTGGCAGAGGGCGTTCGGGCCATTCCGGAAGGATCGATAGAAAGTCGGCGCGCGCGCGACAATAGGTGAGCATTGCCTCGGCTATCCTCCAGGCGACGTTAGCCACTGATTAACCCTGTTTTAGGCTCTGTTGGATAGTCCCCTCGGTCATGATCGGCCGCAACGCGCTTTTGAGCCTCGTCCTGGCGGCGGCATTTCCGCTGCCGGCGGCCGCCCAATGTCGCCTGTGCGATGCGCCGACCACCAGCCGCGCCGAGGACACGGGCAAGGGCGAGGTTCGGCTTGAGGTTGAGACCAGTCTCAACTTCGATCGCCTGATCCTGCTCGGCCCGGGCAACGGCTCGGCCGTGCTGCGCCCTGATGGTTCGAGCCTGAGCGCAGGCACCGTCGCCGAAATCAGTCCGCGGGCGATGGTCGGCACGGTCACCGTCCACGGCGAAGCGGGGCGCACGATCCGGATCGACCTGCCGCAGCGGATCGTGCTCCATTCGCTGAGTGGCGGCGAAGTGACCTTCGACGATGTTGCCAGCGACCTCCCATCACTGCCGAGGCTCGACGCGAGCGGAAACCTGACCTTTCGCTTCGGCGGCCGTTTGCGGGTCAGCGGTGACGCCGAGGGCGACTATCGCGGCGACCTGCCGATCACCGCCGAATACCTTTGAACCGACAACGCTCCACATCGGAGGAAAGCCTAACCGGACGTTAACCATGCCCTTCAGGGAAGCCGTAAGCGGGTAGGGTTAATGGGAGCCCACGGATGGCCGGACAAGCGTCGGTAGCCGTCAGAGCAAACTGCCAAGTGGGGAATCAAACATGAAGAAGTCTCTCGGAATTGCCGGCGCCGTTGTGCTGCTGGCCTTGACTACGTCGCCGGCCGAGGCCGCGAGCCCAGCCGTCCAGGCGACCGCAACGGCCAAGATCTTTCGTCCGTTGACCATTGCCTTCGTTCAGAATCTCGATTTCGGCACGATCGTCCTGTCGGGCGCCGGGCCCTGGGGAGGCGAGGTCGTCAATCTTAGCGCGGCCAATGCCCTGACCTGTGGCGGTGGCGCCAACCTGACCTGCTCGGGGAGCCATCAGCCCGCCACCTATCACCTGGTCGGCACCAACAATGCGGCCGTCACCGTCAGTTCGCCGGGGTTCAACCTGACCGGACCCGCGTCGCTGCCGTTCACGCCGAACTTCACGAGCGCGGTTAACCTCGGCCCGGCCGGCGCAACCACCGGCGTCGACGTCTCCCTTGGCGGCTCGATCACCTTGGCGTCGACCACCCCGGACGGCGTTTACAGCGGGACCTTCAACGTCACCGCCGACTATCAATAAGCCATTTTCACATCCAGATTTGGAGTGGATGAGGGGGTCGCCGTTATTCGGCGGCCCCTTTTTCGTCTCGGCGCTAAACCGTCATGGTTGACCGAAAATAAACCATTCCGGCGCTAAGTCGCATGCTCGAGCAATTCCTGTTCGGGAGAGGACGTCGTGCGCCAGCGAGCCCGGACGGGCTTCACGACACTGCTGGTGACCCTGGCGGCCATCGCGGTCGCGGCGCCGGCGCGCGCCGCTCCGGGCGGCGTGGCGACGGTCTCGGCGACCATCGTCAAGCCGCTGACCCTGGCATGGGTCCAGGACCTCGACCTCGGCTCGATCGTGCTTGGCAACGGCACCTGGTCGGGCGCGACCGTCGGCATCTCGCGCACCGGCGCGTTCAGCTGCGTCAGCGCCAACGTTACGTGCAGCGGGGCGACCAAGGTCGCGGTCTACAATGTCAGCGGGACCAACAACCAGGTCGTGCACATCTCCGCACCAAACGTGACTCTGGTCAACCAGAGCGATCCGACCAAATTGCTGACCCTGGTGGTCGACAGCCCGGGCACGCTCACGTTGACCAATTCGGGCAGTCCCGGCGTCAATTTCTCGCTCGGCGGGTCAATCAGCCTGAGCTCGACCACCGTTGGCGGCGTCTATGTCGGTACTTTCAACGTCACGGCCGACTATTGAATTGATTCAACCGTGCGGTTTTCGGCCAATTTCCAGGGTTTCAACAACCATGGTTGACCGAAAATAAACCATTCCGGATCAAAGAGGAGGCGATCGCTCCAGGTCGGAGCAAGTGGGGATCGCCGAAATGAACCGTTGGAACCAATTTGCTTTGTGCGCTGCCTTGCTGGCCGCACCGCTTTTCATCGCCTCGACGCCCGCCCGGGCGGGCGTCGGCGACCTGCTCGTCGCGCCGACCCGGATCGTGCTCGACGGCCGCAAGGGCGCCGAGATCATCCTCAACAACATCGGCGAGGAGCCCGCGACCTATCGTGTGTCGGTTGAATTTCGCCGGATGACGCCGGACGGCGGCCTGGTCGATGTCGCCGCGCCGACCGTCGAGGATCAGAAAGCGGCCGACATGGTCGTCTATGCGCCGCGCAAGGTCGTGCTGGCGCCGCACCAGCCGCAGGCGATCCGCATCGCCGCCCGGCCGCCCCAGGGCCTCCCCGACGGCGAATATCGCGTCCATTTGCTGTTTCGCGCGATTCCTCCGGCCAATCCGGTCGTCGAGGCGGCCGCGGCCGAGCCGGCCAAGGGTCTCCACTTCCAGCTGATCCCGGTCTACGGCGTGACCATCCCGGTCATTGTGCGCCTCGGCAATCTCCAGGCGACGGCCGGGATCGCCAATGTCCATCTCGAGCAGAAAGACGGCAAGCCGTTCGTTGCGCTGGATCTTTCGCGGTCCGGCGAGCGCTCGACCTTTGGCGAGGTGCGCGTGCTCAAGCCCGGCGTCAAAAACCCGATTGCGATCCAGAAGGCGGTCGCGGTCTATACCGAGATCGGCATGCGCCACCTCGCGGTGCCGATCGACGATTCCCAGAAAGTCGCGGCCGCCGGCCCGGTCACCGTCCAATATGCCGAGACCTTCGACGACGGCAGCCACGTGATCGCCGAAACTCAGGCGGTTCTGCGCTAGGAGCCGGAGCGAGCGCAGGGGCACTCACGAATGTCCGCGGGCCACATCTGGCTACGCAAGGCTGCGATGCTGCTGACGCTGTGCGCCGGCAGCATTGCCGCATCCGCGCCGGGAACACCTTCGCCGGCGACGGCCTGGACGGCGGATCCCGACGACCAGTTCCTGCTCGACGTCAATATTCGCCAGCTCAAACTCGGCGACGGCGTCCGCGCCTACAACACGCCTGAGGGGACATGTGTCGTCTTAGGCGACTTCATTGCCACGCTCGACGTACCGATGAAAATCGACCTCGCGGCCAAGCGCGCGAGCGGCTGGGCATTTAAGGAAAACAACGCAATCGCGGTGGATTATGCCGCGAAAAGCGTGACTTATCGCGGCAAGACCGAGCCACTCGCGGCCGGGATTGTGCGCGAGACGCCGGAGGGCTGGTGCGTCCAGACGTCCGCGCTCAGCGCCTGGTTCGGGATCGGCGTGAAGCCGGTCACCTCGGGTTCGGTGCTGGTGCTCGAATCCGCGGCCAAATTGCCGGTCGAACTGGCGATCGAGCGGCAACAGCGCTCGCAGAACATCAGACCGACGAGCTTCGACTTGTCGAGCCTGCCCCAGGTCCGGCTTCCGTACCGGATGTGGCGGGAGCCGGCGATGGATTTCGTGGTCAGCGCGGGCGTCACTTATCGTGCCCAGGACGGGGTCAAGGTCGATCGCCAGTCGTCGGTGTTCGCCGCGGGCGAAATCGCCAGGCTGTCGTACGATGCCCAGCTGACTACGACCGAAAGGGGCAAACTCGATCTGCTGCGGCTGCGCGCTTACCGCTCGGACCCCGACGCCAATCTGCTCGGCCCGCTCAAGGCAACCCATTTCGGCTTTGGCGATGTCGAAGGGTTTGATAGCCGGCTGACCGGTACGGCGGCGAGCGGGCGCGGCGCGGTCGTCACCAACCGGCCGTTGTCGACCCAGGCGGCGTTCGACCGCACCCGCTTCGAGGGCGACCTGCCCTCGGGCTGGGAGGCGGAGCTGTACCGCAATGGCGAGCTGCTCGGTTTCGCCAAGTCCGATGCCAGCCAGCGTTATGTATTTGAAAACGTGCAACTTCTGTACGGCGAAAACCGAGTCAGCGTGCTTCTCTACGGCCCCCAGGGGCAGGTGCGGTCGCGTGAGGAACTGATCAACGTCGGCCAAGACAACGTTCCAGCGGGCAAGACCTGGTATTGGGCGGGGTTCAACCAACCCGGCCGCGACATGCTGGCCTTGCACAAGCTCCCGGATGGGACCGGGCTGCCGAAGGCGCAGGCGACGTTGTCGGTTGAACACGGGATCGACGACCGCACCTCGGTTGGAGTGCTCGCCCGGATGATGCTGATCGACGACGAGCGCGTGACTTTCGTCGAAGGCTCGGTGCGGCGCTCGATCGGTTCGGCGCTGGTCGAAGCGTCGGCGGCGCGCGAATCCTCTGGCGGAACCGCCGCCCGCGCCCAGTTCCTGGCCAAATTCGGCGCGCTCAACGTCAGTGCCGAGGCTCTTATCGCGAATGACTTTCATTTGCAGGGCGGACGCCCGCAAAGCCTGCGCGACGCCCGATTGGCGCTCGACGTGCCGATCAAGCTCGGGCGAACAATCATCCCCGCCCATGCCGACGTCCATTTCATCGATCATATGGACGGCTCGCAGCAACTCGAGGCCGCCGGCCGCCTGTCGGCCAACATCGGCCGCTTCAACCTCGCGTCCGATCTCCGCTACCGCAAGCAGTTCCTGAGTTCGGGGCCGGCCCCGCCGGGCGAACTCAACGTCGGTTTGATCGGCAGCGGCCACGTCGGCGAGGTCCGCCTGCGGGGCTCGACCAGTTTCGACGTCGCGCCGAGCGCGCGGTTCCGCACGGCCGAACTGTCGGCATACTGGTCGGCGTCCGAAAACGCCGACTGGGAAGGCACGCTGGCTTATGACAGTACGGGCCACCGCGGCCGCATGCGGATCAGCCACATCCGGCGGTTTGATGTCATCGGGGTCGCGCTGACCGGCGAGGCGGCGACCGACGGCTCGGTCGCGGTCGGGGTCAATCTCAACTTCTCATTGGATCCGCGCCACGGCATCAGCCTGTCGCGCCGGCCGCTGGCCGATGCCGGCGTGATTCACGCCCTCGTCTATCGCGACCTTAACGACAACGGCCTGCACGACGCCGCTGAACCGTTCGAGAAGGGCGCGCTGATCACGACCGGGACCAAGCAGGCCGAGCGCACCACCGACGCCAAGGGCGCGGTGACCATTGGTGGGCTGACCGCTTACGCACCGGTGGCGGTGGGGATCGACGCAACCAGCCTCGACGACCCGATGCTGGTGCCCAAGAAGGCGCTCCAGGTCGTGGTGCCGCGCCCGGGCGTACCGGCGGAGATTGAAATCGGGCTGGTCGGCGGCGGCGATATCGAAGGCGCGGTGGTCAAGAGCGGCGGGCTCGGGTTCGAGGGGCTCGATCTCGAGCTGGTCGACGGCGCCGGCAAGGTCGCCGCAACGGCACGCACCGATTTTGACGGCTTTTTCCTGTTCGAACGCGTGCCCTATGGCAGCTATGCCATTCGAGTTACGCGGGAATCCGCGGCCGCTGCCGATATCCTGGCCGAGCTCGGGCTGCGCGCGACGGTGACTTCGGACAAAAGTGTGGCGCGGCTGGGTGCGGTCCACGTCACGCCAGTGCCGACCATGGCCTCGGCAGCGGCGATCCCCGCGACTCCCTAAAAGTTCGCAATTTCGATGGTGCGGTCGAGAAGACTCGAACTTCCACGGCCTTGCGGCCACAGCGACCTCAACGCTGCGCGTCTACCAGTTCCGCCACGACCGCACGTCATGAAAACCGGCAATCCCGCTGGCGGGTACCGATACTGGCAAGGCGCGGCCTCTAGCAAAGCCCCCATAGGGGCGCAATGCCGCCCGATCGTGCCAGCTTGGGACACAAGGTTAAGGCGCCATTTACCATTTTCGGCGCGGGGCGTTACGCTGTCGCCGCCATGTTTCTTGTCGCCGCCGCCATCGCCGTTTCAGTGCCGCACGTGCCGCACCAACTGGCTGCGCCCGCGGTCCAGGCAACGGCGACCGTCCGCATCCTGCAAGGTGTCCGGCTGCACCTCGGCGAGCACCGGGGCCATGATGGCTATATTGCTCGCGACGCAGTGTTTCGGATCGGCGGATCAATTCAGCCGGCAAAACTCATCGAATTCGAATGAGGCTCAGGCCTTGGGCTGTCCCAGGGTAATCGTCAGGCCCGCGCCGCCCGATGGGACATTGACCTCCGCGCTGTTGAACGACGCGCTCGCTCCGGGTGCGAGTGACGGCGCCGGCGGGGCGATGGTCCAGCTGTAGATGACCTTGCCGGCCTGGTCGCGGACCTGGGCATAAATCGGCGGCACGTTGTGCGTCTCGGTGGTCGGGTTGATCACCCGCCCGGTAACGGTCAGCAGCTCATTGCCGCTGGCGAGGTGCGTCCGCTCGACGTGCGGCGGGTTCGACAGCTCCAGCGGGGTGGTCGTCTCGGTCAGGCCGAGCCGGGTTTTCCATTCGGGCGGTGCGAAGAACCAGAAAGCGGCGGCCAGAGCAGCGATCAGCGCCACCAGGAGCAGGATCGTGAGCAATGGGCCGCGCCGCCGCGGCTCCGCTTCGCCGCGGTCGGCGAACGGGCTGAACTCGTCATAGGGCTCGGGCTCGGCGTGCGGCGGCGCGTCATAATCCTGGACTTCGAGCGCAACCGGTTCGCGCGGTTCTTCGGCCGCGTCGACTGTGCCGGCCTCCTCGAGCGCAGCTTCCTCATACGCACGCTCTTCGGCTTCCGGCCCGCTGCTGGGATCGATCATCGTCGCTTCGACGAACGATTCATTGTTCGCCACCTCGTTGGCGGGCTGCATCTCCGGGCCTGCCTCGAGAATATCGACGGGCTCCGGCTCCTGGTGCCAGCTATGCTTGCACGACGCGCACCGGACTTGCCGTCCCTGGGGTGGGATCGCGCCGTCTTTGACCACATATTGCGTTGCGCAATTTGGGCAGGTGAGGATCATTCGAGCAAAAGCCCTCTTCCGGGACGGTGAGCGCAGGGTAAACAGGAATGCGCGCGCAATGGCAAGGCGATGAGATTCGCCAGCCGGGCGAGCGGGTTGACGGGGAGGGACATGTTCTGACGCCGATCGTGGAATTCGACAGCATCGGGCTGCGCTATGGCACCGGCGCCGAAGTCCTGCGCGACCTCGATTTCCGCCTGTCGAAGGGCGGCTTCTATTTCCTCACCGGACCGTCCGGCGCGGGCAAAACCTCGCTGCTCAAGCTGCTTTACCTCGCGCAACGGCCGACGCGCGGCCGGCTGGCGCTGTTCGGCGAGGATTTGAGCGACGCGACCCGCGACTCGCTGCCGAATTTTCGCCGGCGGATCGGGGTGGTGTTCCAGGACTTTCGCCTGATCCGGCACTTGTCGGCGTTCGACAATGTCGCGCTGCCGTTGCGGATTGGCGGGGCGAGCGAGCAGGCGGTCGAAGGCCCGGTGCGTGAGATGCTCGCCTGGGTTGGCCTGGCAGACCGTGCCAGCGCGCGCCCGCCGACCCTGTCGGGCGGCGAGCAGCAACGGGTGGCGATCGCCCGCGCGGTGATCAACCGTCCGGAGTTGCTCGTCGCCGACGAGCCCACCGGCAACGTCGACGCCGACATGGCCAAGCGCCTGCTCCATTTGTTCACGGCGCTCAACCGCCTCGGTACGACGGTGGTCGTCGCGACCCATGACATCGGCCTGATCAGTGCGACCCCGGGCGCGCAGATTATCCGGCTCGAAAATGGGGCGATGATCGATCCCACCGGCCTGCTCAAAAACCCGCCACCGCAGCGGGGGGACGCGTGATGTTCGACTGGCTATTCGCCACGCCCTCCGAGCGGCGATTGCTTGGCACTCGCCCATTGAGTGGTCCAACGCCGTGGGTGATCGCGATCATGACCTTCTCGATCATGATCGTCGCCGCCGCCGGGCTCGCCCTCGCCGATACCGCGAGCCGCGTCGCGGCCGGGGCCCAGGCGCGCTATTCGGCGCAGATCCCCGACGGTAACCGGCACCTGCCCGCCACTCTTCAGGCAATCCGATCCGCACCCGGCGTGACCAGCGTCGAAGCCGTGCCCGAAGCCGACATGCGCAAGGTGCTCGAACGCTGGCTCGGCCCGGCCGGCGCCTCGGCCGACCTGCCGGTCCCGGCATTGGTCAGTTTCGACGTCCGGCCAGGCACCGATATCGCGGCGATCGAGCATCGGGTTGCAGCTGCGGCGCCAGGCGCGAAGGTGATTGCGCATCGCGACTCGCTTGGCCCGCTGCTGCACTCACTGCGCGCCTTGCAGTGGCTGGCTGGGGCTCTCGTGCTGTTGCTCGGCGGGGCATGCGCGGCAGCGGTGGTGCTGGCCGCGCGCGGCGCACTCGACACCCATCGCTTCACTATCGAAGTGATGCACGGGATCGGCGCGACCGACCATCAGGTCACCAACCTGTTCCAGCGCAAGATTGCGATCGACGCGCTGATCGGCAGCCTGCTTGGTGGGATTGCCGCCGCCCTCGTCCTGCTCGGCCTCGCCGCCGGAGCGTCATTCGCTGGCGAGTTGATGGGCGGGGCCACGCTTGGCCCGGTCGACCTTGTCGCCCTCGGCCTGATCCCGCTCGCGTTGACCGGTCTCGCGACCTGGGTCGCGCGCTCCGCCGTGCTGGCAACTCTGCGGACGGCGATATGATTGCCCGCACCGCGTCGCTGCTCGCGTTGATCTATGCCCTGGGGTTTGTGTTCTTCGCGCTGACGCTGGGCAAGCCGGCGGGCGCGGATGTCGCCCCAACCGAAGCGGCGGTCGTCCTCACCGGTGGCAGCAACCGGATTGAGCATGCGATCGACGTACTCAAGGACCATCATGCCAAGCGCCTGCTGGTCGCGGGGGCAGACCCATCGGTGACCAAGGCCGATCTCGCCCGCCGAATCGGCGGCAGCCGGCGGCTGATCAATTGCTGCGTCGACCTCGGCAGCGAATCAGTCGACACCCGGTCCAATGCGGAGGAGGCCAGCCGGTGGCTCGCTCAGCACCATTTCAAGTCGGTGCGGTTGATCACCAGCGACTGGCATATGCGTCGCGCCCGCTACGAATTCCGCAAGCTGCTTGGCGACAAGATCATCCTGGTGACCGATGGCGTGCGCTCAGAGCCGAGCTTCCTCACTCTGTTCGGCGAATATAACAAATATGTCCTGCGCCGGCTGGCCGTGTGGGCGGACATCTGATGGCCGTCGTGCGGTCGTTGCTGTTCGCGGTCCTGTTCTATTCGGCGACATTGCTGTGGGTGCTCGCCGGTATCGTTGCGACCCTGTTCGGCCGCCGGCCGACTCTCGCGGTGGTGTTGAGCTGGGTCGGGGTGCACCGCTGGCTGACGCGGCATGTGATTGGGATCACCACCCAAGTCGAAGGCGCGATTCCATCCGGCCCACACCTGATCGCGGTCAAGCACCAGGCGATGTACGAAACGCTTGAAATGGTCCGGCTGACCCATCTGCCGGTGATCGTCATCAAGAAGCAGCTGGTCGATATTCCGCTCTTCGGCTTCATGACCCGGCGTTATGGCGTCATTCCGATCGAGCGCAGTGCCGGCGCCAAAGCCCTCCGCAGTCTGCTGACGGAAGCGAAAATCGCGGTCGCCTCGGGACGGGCGGTGATGATCTTCCCCGAAGGCACCCGTGTAGCGCCCGGCGAAACCCCGCCGCTGCGCTCCGGCTTCGCGGGCCTCTATCGCGCGCTGGGACTGCCGGTGGTGCCGGTCGCGGTCGACAGTGGGAAGCTGTGGGGGCGTGGCCTGGTCAAGCACAGCGGGACGGTGCGCTTCGTGGTCGGCGAGACGATCGCACCGGGACTAGACCGCCACGAAATCGAGGCCCGCGTCCACGCCGCGATCAACGTGCTCGAACTAGGTCCTGAGGCGCGCGCCTAGTTTCTCGGCGGCGGCGACGACGCGTTTCGAAATCTCGCCGATTTCCGCGTCGTTGAAGCTTTTTTCCGCCGGCTGCAGCGTCACTTCCAACGCCAGCGACAGCCCATCCGGAGTCTCGAACCGGTCGAACAGCCGGACGGCGGTGATCGCCACCTTGTCCGATCCGCGAATGGCCCGGGTCAGCGCTTCTGCCGCCAGCTCTGCCGGGACGATGAAGGCGAAATCGCGGGTGATCGCCTGGAGCGCCGGCGGCGCATAAGCGGCGCGCGCATGGCTGCTCGAACGCGGCGCCGGAATCGCGTCGAGGTAGATTTCGGCGGCGACCGCGCCGGGTGGGGCATCGAGACGCTTCTGGAGCGCGGGGTGTAGTTCACCGAAGCTGGCGAGGATCGTCTTGGGGCCGAGCCCGAGCCGGGCCGAGCGTCCCGGATGCCAGGTCGGCCCGGCGTCGGGGAAGATTTGCAGATTGTCGACCGGCGCGCCGGCGGCGTGGAGCAGCGCCAGCGCCTCGCCCTTGGCGTCGAACGCGTCGAACGCCTGCGCCTTGCCCGATTGCCACGCGCGCGTGCTTTTCTCGCCGGCGAGGAGGAGCGACAAGGTCGGATGTTCGGTATCGCTGAGATAGCGGCGCCCGAGCTCGAACAAACGGATCGACGATGCGCCACGATCGAGGTTGCGGCGGGCCGCGGCGATCAGGCCCGGCAGCAGCGACGGCCGCATCACCTTCATCTCTTCGCTGATCGGATTGGCAAGTCGCCATTCGCTGCCGCCGAACGCGTCGGCTTCATCCTGCGAAATGAAGCTCCAATTGACTGCTTCGTCGAGCCCGCGCGCGGCGGCGGTCCGGCGCACGCGCCGCTCGACCAGCTGCGAGCGCGTGGCGGTCGGCCTGGCGACGCCGGGCTCACGGTTCAGCGGGGTCGACGGCACCTGATCGTAGCCGATGATGCGCGCGACTTCCTCGACCAGATCGGCGCTGCCTTCGACGTCGCGCCGCCACGTCGGCACGGTGACGCTGTTGCCGCTGACCTCGAAGCCGAGGCTGGAGAGGATCTCGCGCTGGCGCGCCTCGGGGACGTCGATGCCGCCGAGCGCCCGGGTCCGGGCGTAATCGAAGTCGATCGTGCGGTGCTCGATGGGTGGCTGGCCGACCCGTTCGAGGGTCGATGGTTCGCCGCCGCAAATGTCGATGATCAGCCCACTCACGATCGCCAACCCCTCGTCGAGGAACGCCGGATCGACGCCGCGTTCGAAGCGGCTGCGGGCGTCGCTGGTGAGGCCGAGCGCCTGGCCGGTCCGCGCGATCCGCTCGGGCGTGAAATATGCGATCTCAAGCATCACGTCGGTCGTCGCGTCGCTGACGCCCGAATCCTCGCCGCCCATGATGCCGCCGATGTCGTGGACCTGCTGGTCGTCGGCGATCACCGTCATGAACGGTTCGAGCGTGTATTCCTTCTCGTTCAGCGCCAGCACCTTCTCGCCGGCCTTTGCCGGGCGGGCGGTCAGGCCGCCGCTGAGCTTCGCGATGTCATAGGCATGGGCCGGGCGGCCGATATCAAGCATCACATAATTGGTGATGTCGACCAGCGCCGATATCGGGCGCTGGCCGGCGGACTTGAGCCGGCGCTGCATCCACTCGGGCGACGCGCCATTTTTCACGCCCCTGATCGCACGGCCGTAGAAGGCGGGACAGCCCTCGGGGTCCTCGATCCGCACCGGCACCGGGCAGGCGACGCTGCCTTCGATCTGCGGCACCGCCAGCGGCCTCAGCGTACCGACCCCCGTTGCGGCGAGATCGCGGGCAATGCCGCGCACGCCCATGCAGTCCTGGCGGTTGGGGGTGACGTTGACGTCGAACACCGCATCGTCGAGCCCGGCATAAGCGGTGTAGGCCGTGCCGACCGGGGCATCGCCGGGCAGTTCGATAATCCCCGTGTGATCGTCGCCCAGCTCGAGCTCGCGCGACGAGCACATCATGCCGCGAGATTCGACCCCACGGATCGCCGCGACCTTCAAGGTCATGTCGCTGCCGGGAATGTACGCGCCCGGCGGCCCGAACACGCCGAGCATTCCGGCGCGGGCGTTGGGCGCGCCGCACACCACCTGGATGGTTTCCCCGGTCCCGGCGTCGACGGTCAGCACCTGAAGCTTGTCGGCCTGCGGGTGCTTGTCGGCGGTGAGTACCCGCGCGACCGTGAAGGCGGCGAGCGCGGCGGCCGGGTTCGACAGCTCTTCGACCTCAAGCCCGATCGCGGTCAGCTTCTCGGCAATCGCTTCGGCCGAAGCGTTCGTGTCCAGATGTTCTTTAAGCCAGCTCAACGAGAACTTCATGCGCCGACCCCGCCCGAAAGCGTCGGTACGTCGAGCGCGCGGAAGCCGTAATGCTTAAGCCAACGGATATCGCCGTCGAAGAAGGCGCGGAGGTCGTCCATGCCGTACTTGAGCATCGCCAAGCGATCGATCCCGCAGCCAAAGGCGAAGCCCTGCCACTCGTCCGGGTCGAGCCCCATGTTGGTGATCACCCGCGAGTGGACCATGCCGCTGCCGAGGACCTCCATCCACCCTTCGCAGCCGCCGACGACGCGGCGGCCTTTCTCCATCGACCAGCCGACGTCGACCTCGGCCGAGGGTTCGGTGAAGGGAAAGTAGGATGGACGCATGCGAAGAACGACGTCGTCGCGTTCGAAAAACGCCTTCAGGAAGGTCTCCAGCGTCCACTTCAGGTGGCCGAGAGTGATATCGCGGTCGATTACCAGCCCCTCGACCTGGTGGAACATCGGGGTGTGGGTCGCATCGCTGTCCGAGCGGTACACGCGGCCCGGCGCGATCACGTAAAGCGGTGCGCCGTGGCTCTCCCCGGCGCGGATCTGGACCGGCGAGGTGTGCGTGCGCAGCACGCGCCGCTCCTCGTCGGGCGTGCGCGGCTCGACGTAAAACGTGTCCTGCATCGCCCGCGCCGGATGGTTCTCGGGCATATTGAGCGCGGTGAAATTATACCATTGGGTCTCGATCTCGGGCCCTTCGGCGACCGAGAAGCCGAGGTCGGCGAAGATTTCGGCGAGCTCGTCCATCACCTGGCTGACCGGGTGGACGGTGCCGCTGACGCTTTCCGCGGCAGGGAGCGAGAGGTCGAGCGTCTCGGTCGCGAGCTTGCGGTCGAGCTCCGCCGTCTCGAGCGCCGCCTTGCGCTCGGCGAGCGCACAGCTGACCATTTCGCGCAACGCGTGGATCTTGGGCGCCTCGGCGGCACGCGCATCCGGGTCCATCGACCCAAGCGATTTCAGCTGCGCCGTGATCTCGCCCGATTTGCCCAGCGCCGCCACGCGCACGGCTTCGAGTTCGGTCAGGGAACCGGCGGCGGCGATGCGGTCGAGGAGAGCGTCGGACATGGTCACCGGCCTCTAGCAATGCCGCACTGCAAAATGCAAAGGCGGGGAATCATGAGCGACTGGCCCGAACTCAACGTCGCGCCCGATCACGAGACGTTGGCGCTGCTCCACCTTGCCGCGCAGATGCTCGGCAAGATCCGCGTCGCGCATGCGCCATGGACCAATCACGGCTGGCATGTCGCGCTTCAGCCGCGGGCCAACGGGCTCGAAACCCTGCCCACCGCCGCGGGAGACGGGCGGACGTTCACTTTGGTGCTCGATCTCTGCCGCCACGCTATCGTTTTGTGGGTCAGCGACGAATCGCGCGACGAGCTGCCGTTGAATGCCGGGAGCGTCGCGGCGCTGCATACGCGGCTGGTCGCGATGCTTGAGCGGAACGGGCTGCCGTCCAGGTTCAACGGCGTACCGAATGAGATTGAGGGGGCGGTGCCGTTCGCTGAGGACACGGCTTCGCGCACCTACGATCGCGCTTCCGCCGACCGCCTGCGCGAGGCGTTCGCGGCAACGCTGCCGGTGTTCGAGCATTTCCGCGCCGGCTTCACAGGTAAGTCGAGCCCGGTGCATTTCTGGTGGGGCGGTTTCGATCTCGCGGTGACGCGCTTTTCGGGGCGGTCGGCCCCGCAGCATCCGGGCGGTGTTCCCGGCCTGCCCGACCGGATCACCCGCGACGCGTATTGCGACGAGGTCGCGAGCGTTGGCTTCTGGGCGGGCGGCGTGATTGCGGCCGAACCCTTCTTCTACGGCTACGCCTATCCCGAGCCGGCGGGCTATCGTCAGGCGCCGGTCAGCGCTGGCCGGTATGACGGGGGCTTCGGCGAATTCGTGCTGCCTTACGCCGAAGTGCGCGCGGCGAGCGATCCGGCCGCGATGCTGACCGGTTTCCTCCAATCGACCTACGATGTCGCCGCCGACCTCGCCCATTGGGACCGCGCCCGCCTCGAACGCGAGCCGGTCGCGCCATAAGAAAAGGGCGCCGGGATTGCTCCCGACGCCCTGATTTGATCGTGATCGAGAAGGCTTAAGCCGCCTTCTTTTCCAGCGCGCCCTTGGCCTGGGCGATGATCGCGCTGAATGCCTCGGCCTCGTGCATCGCGATTTCCGCGAGCACCTTGCGGTCGAGGGTGATGCCGGCGAGGTTCAGCGCGTGGATGAACTGGCCGTAGGTCAGCCCTTCGGCGCGAACCGCGGCGTTGATCCGCTGGATCCACAGAGCCCGGAAGCTGCGCTTCTTCACCTTGCGGTCGCGATAGGCATATTGCCCGGCCTTCTCGACGGCCTGGCGGGCGATGCGGATGGTGTTCTTGCGACGGCCGTAATAGCCCTTCGCCTGCTCCAGCAGCCGCTTATGTTTTGCGCGGGTGGTTACACCCCGTTTGACGCGTGCCATGTTCCGGCCTCCCTACTTCAGGCCGTACGGGGCCCAGCCCTTGACGCGCGCCACATCGGCGTCGGCAAGGATCTCGGTGCCACGATTTTGGCGAATATATTTGGCGTTGTGGCTGATCAGCCGGTGGCGCTTACCTGCGACTCCATGCTTGATCTTGCCCGTCGCCGTGAGCTTGAAGCGTTTCTTGACGCCGCTCTTGGTCTTGAGCTTGGGCATTTTCGTCTCCTTGCGGCGCCCCTGGGACGCGACGTTATCCAACCGCCACGGCATGCCTTCCGGCCGGGCCATTGGTTTTTCCAATGATCTGGAAAGCGCGCGCCTATAGAGGGGAGGGCGAAATCAGGCAAGTCTTAGTCGGTCGCGTAATGGTCGGCGCCGAGGAAATGGAGCGAGACATAGGGATCGTCGCCAACCACCCAGCTGTCGTGGCCCGGCGGGCCAGGCGGAATGTAGAACAACTCGCCGGCGCGCATCTCGATAACCCGGCCGTCGGCCATCGCCGCGGTCGCGCAGCCGCTGAGCACCATGCCGACATGCTCGACCTGGCAGTGGGATTGGCCGAGCGGCTTGCCGACATGCTCGGACCATTTCCAGCCGGGTTGATAGGTCGCGCGGCCGATGGTCATGCCACCCAGATGCACCAGTTCGAACCGGCCAAGCTCGAATTCGCGCACCTCGTCGGGTTGCTCGAAGCGCCTCAAGATCACTTCAATCTCGCTCATGCCGCGCTCACGTCCAGGGATCCTTCGCTGCATGGGGCCAGCAGTTCGGTCGAGCGCTCTGACCCATCGAGCCAGTCACGCCATCGACGCGGTCTTAGCAACGCGATCTGTCGGCTGTGATAAGGCGCGATATCTGCGCCGGGCGGGACGGTCAGCAGGGTGAACGCCTCGCCGACCTGCGCGTCTGCGCGCGCGATCCCGGCGATCGCGAAATCGCCGTCCGGCCGGAAGCGCCAGCGGTCCTTCTTTTTCTGCTTTGGGTCCCCGGGCGTGGTGAACTCGTAGAAAGAGTCCGCCAGCACCAGACAGCGGTCCTTGGAAAACTCGCGCCCGTCCGAGCGCATGTTGAACACGGGCTTGCCGGTCGGCGCCGGCCACGACCAGCGCCGTTCGACCAGCTCGGCACCGTCGCCGGCACGCGACCAGCGGATGATCGGCGCTTGTTCGCTGATCCGTACATCGCGCGGCTGAAAATTGGGAATGCCCTCGGGGAAAGTCAGGGGAATTTGTTGCTCGGCAAACAGCCGCCGCACCGCGTCGACGCTCTTTTCCAGCTGGTAGAGATTGCACACGGACTAATCGAACAGGCTGGAGACCGAGCTTTCATCGGCGATGCGCCGCACCGCTTCGGCGAGCAGCGGCGCAATGGTCAGGCGCCGGATCTTGCCGTCCTTGGGGTCGGCCTCGCCGCTCCAGATCGAATCGGTCACGACCAGCTCGCTCAATTCCGACGTGGCGACGCGCGCCGCCGCTGCGCCCGACAGCACGCCATGGGTGCAATAAGCGAACACCTCGGTCGCGCCTTGCTGCTTCAGTGCCGCCGCGGCGTTGCACAGGGTCCCGGCCGAATCGACGATGTCGTCGACCAGGATGCAGGTGCGGCCTTCGACGTCGCCGATGATGTTCATCACCTCGGACTCGCCGGCTTTCTCGCGGCGCTTGTCGACGATCGCCAAGGGCGCATTGTTGAGACGCTTGGCGAGGCCGCGGGCGCGGACTACGCCGCCGACGTCGGGCGACACGACCAACAGGTCGCGATTGGCGAACCGCGCCTGGATATCCGCGGCGATCACCGGGGATGCGAACAGATTGTCGGTCGGTATGTCGAAAAAGCCTTGGATTTGGCCGGCGTGGAGGTCGATCGACAGCACCCGGTTGGCGCCCGCAGTGGTAATTAAATTGGCCACCAGCTTGGCCGAGATCGGGGTGCGCGGCCCCGGCTTCCGGTCCTGACGGGCATAGCCGAAATAAGGGACGACGGCGGTGATTCTTTTGGCCGACGCGCGCCTGAGCGCATCGATGCAGATCAGCAGCTCCATCAAATTGTCGTTGGCCGGGTAACTCGTCGACTGGATTACGAACACGTCCTCGCCGCGGACGTTCTCGTTGATCTCGACGAAAATCTCCTCATCGGCGAAGCGCCGCACGCTGGCCTCGGTCAGCGGTATCTCGAGATAGTCGGAAATCGACTGTGCCAGCGGCGGGTTGCTGTTCCCGGCGAGCAATTTCATGGTCGGCAATCCCCCTGCGGCCCCGCGGCTTTAGCGAGGCTGCGGGTCACCCGTAAAGGTTGCCGAGGTTCGTTCGGGCGTTAAAGGCGGGGCCGAGCCATGACCGACCGCCTGAAAATCGCATTCGCCCAGATGAACCAACGGGTCGGCGACCTCGAAGCCAATGCCTCGGCGATGCTCGACATGCGCCAGCGGGCGGGCGACGCCGACCTGCTGCTCTGCCCTGAACTGCAGCTGATCGGCTACCCGCCCGAGGATCTGGTGCTCAAGCCCGAGTTCGTGCGGCGGACGATGGAGTGCGCCGAGCGGCTGGTCGATGCGACGGCAGAGCCAGGGCCGGCGATGCTGATCGGGACCGTGATCAGCGAGGGCGGTTCGACTTACAACGCGTTCCTGCTCGCCGACGGCGGCCAGGTAATCGGGCGGACCCTCAAACGCGAACTGCCCAATTACGGCACCTTCGACGAGAAGCGCATTTTCGCTTCCGGACCGATTCCCGAGCCATTGGAATATAAGGGCGTGAAGCTCGGCATCCCGATTTGCGAGGATATCTGGCAGGAAGTGGTGTGCGGCCATCTCGCCGATTCCGGCGCCGAAATCCTGCTCGTCCCTAACGGCAGCCCGTACGAGCTCGACAAGGACGATTTGCGCCAGCGGCTGGTGCGGTCGCGCGCGCTGCAGACCGGGCTGCCGATCGCCTACATCAACCGAGTCGGCGGTCAGGACGAGCTGGCGTTCGACGGATCGTCGTTCGTCATGCACCCCGACGGCGAGGTTCCGGTGCAGATGCCCGACTGGGAGGAAGCGCTGCTGGTCACCGACTGGGCGCGGACAGCGGACGGGTGGCGTTGCCAGACGCGGTGCGAGCATGAGCTCGATCGCTTCCCCGCCGACGTCTACCGGGCGATGATGGTCGCGCTGCGCGACTATGTCGGGCGCAACGGCTTCCCCGGCGTGATCCTCGGCCTGTCGGGCGGGATCGACAGCGCGCTGTCGGCCGCGGTTGCGGTCGATGCGCTCGGCCCCGGCAAGGTGCGCTGCGTGATGCTGCCGTCGAAATATACCAGCGACGAGAGCCTTGAGGACGCCGAGGAGTGCGCCCGGCTGCTCGGTTGCCGCCATGACGTCGTGCCGATTGTCCCCGCAGTCGAGGCGATCGACGAAATGCTGCCCGAGATGAGCGGGCTCGCCGCCGAGAATGTCCAGGCGCGCCTCCGCATGGTCGCGCTGATGGCGCTGTCCAACTCCAACGGTCACATGCTCCTGACCACCGGCAACAAGAGTGAGATGAGCGTTGGCTATGCCACGCTCTATGGCGACATGGCGGGCGGTTATTCGGTGCTCAAGGACGCCTACAAGACGACGGTGTTCGCGCTGTCGCGCTGGCGCAACGCCAACAAGCCCGACGGCGCGCTCGGTCCCGACGGGCCGGTGATGCCGGCGCGGGTAATTTCGAAGCCGCCGACCGCCGAGCTTCGCCCGGGCCAGAAGGACGAGGACAGCCTGCCGCCTTATTCGCTCCTCGATCGGATCCTCGAGGGTCTGGTCGACAAGGAAATGTCGGTCAGCGAGGTCGCCGCCCTGACCGGCGCGGACGTCGCGCTGGTCGCGGATATCGAAACCAAGCTGCTGCGGGCCGAATACAAGCGCCGCCAGGCGCCGCCGGGGGTCAAGATCGGCAGCCGCAACTTTGGCCGCGACCGCCGCTACCCGATCAGCAATTTCTTCCACACCGGCCCGAAATGACCGTCGTCACCCGCATCGCGCCCTCGCCGACCGGCCGGCTCCACGTCGGCAATATCCGCACGGCGCTGCACAACTTCCTGTTCGCACGGAAAAACAGCGGCAAGTTCATCCTCAGGATCGACGACACGGACCACGAACGATCGACCGCCGAGTTCGACGAGGCCATCCGCGACGATCTCGACTGGCTCGGTCTCAAGTCTGACCAGCTCGCTCGGCAATCGGAGCGGTTCGATTTGTACGAGCGCGAGTTCGATCGTCTAAAGGCCGCAGGCCGGGTCTATGCCTGCTACGAGACGCCCGAAGAACTCGACCTGCGCCGCAAGGTGTTGCTCGGGCGCGGACTACCGCCGGTTTATGAGCGCAAGCCCGAGGGCGAGGCGCCACCCCCAGGCCGCCAGCCGCATTGGCGCTTCCGGCTCGACCACGACGCGCCGATCGTCTTCGACGACCTAATCCGCGGCGAACAAAGGTTCGATCCAAAGCTTCTCAGCGATCCGGTGGTCCGGCGCGAGGACGGCAGTTGGCTCTACCTGCTGCCGAGCGTGATCGACGACGTCGATCTTGGCATTACCCACATCGTCCGCGGCGAAGACCATGTGTCGAACAGCGCGGCCCAGATCCAGATGTTCGAGGGGCTCGGCGCAAAGCCGCCACGGTTCGCGCACGAGGCGTTGCTAGTCGCGGCCGAGGGCAAATTGTCGAAGCGGCTCGGGTCCTACGGGGCGCCCCACCTGCGCGAGGAAGGCGTCGAGCCGATGGCGCTGCTGTCGGTCCTGGCGCGGATCGGAACGTCGCAGCCGGTCGAGCCGGTCACAAGCCTCGATGAGTTGGCGCATGGCTTCGATTTCGCGCATTTCGGCCGGGCGCCGGCGCATTTCGACCCGCACGAAGTCGAGCTGATCAATGCACGGTTGCTGCATACGCTCAACTTCCCCGCGGTCTCAAACCGGTTGCCAAGCGCCGCGACCGAACAGGATTGGCTGCTGCTCCGGCCCAACCTCGAGCGCCTGGCGGACTTCGCGGGGTGGTTCGAGGTGTTGCACGGCGAGATCGAGCCGCCCGAGCTGAGCCATGAGGAACGCCTGCTGGTCAAGGAGGCCGCCTCGATCGCAGAGAGTCTCGATTGGGCGGCGGAGCCATGGCGTGTCCTGACGGACGGGCTGAAAGCGTCGACCGGCAAAAAGGGCCGCGAACTGTTCCACCCGCTGCGAGTCGCGCTGACCGGGCGCGAAAGCGGGCCCGAGATGGCCGGGCTGGTCGCGGCGATGGGCCAGGCCCGTGCGCTGTTCCGCCTCAACGCCGCCGCCAAACGCTGATTCTCTTCGCACCCGGCTGTCCCAACAAAACCGCTTTGCGATTGTTATGTTATGATGTAACATGCATGAACTAACGGAGAGTTTCCGGATCGCTTCGAGAGGAGGTTCGAAATGCTCGCATATGCCGCCAACCGCCCCGTCATCGGTGCCCGCAAGCCGGCACCCAATGCCATGTTGGCCATCATCGGCCTCCACGTCGCGGCGATCGCCGTCCTGGTGAGCGCGAAGATGGAATTGCCGCCGATCATCAAAGAACCACCCCTGATTCTTATCCCGATTCCGAAGGTGCCGGATCCCCGTCCGACGCAGCCCCGTCAGGCTTCCCAACAATCCCAAAGTCAGTCGGTCGACCACCCGCAAACTCAGGTGCACCCGACGGCCACGACGGACCAGGGATTCGATATGGGCCCAACAAAACCATTCGATCCGGGACCTGTTCTGCCGTTCGCTGTCGGGTCGATCGAAGTGCCGCCACCGCATCTGCTGGTGAAGCTCGGACCGCGGCTGGCGACGCCCGAGTCCGAGCTCAAGCCACCCTACCCGCAGTCGAAACTGCTGACCGAGGAGGAAGCGGTCCTCAACCTCAAGCTGACCATCGACCAAAACGGCCGGGTGGTGGCGGTCGATCCGGTCGGCCGCGCCGATCCCGCTTTCCTCAGCGCGGCCCGCCGTCACCTCCTCGCCCACTGGCGCTACCACCCGGCGAGCGAGGACGGGCGGGCGGTCGATTCGTCGACGGTGATCACCTTGCGCTTCCAGCTCGACGGCTGAACCCCCGGCCGTTGCGCCTACAGGGCTGGCGGATCGGTTCCGCCAGCCCTATCTTTTGGTCCATGTCCTGGTTTCCCAAACCCGTCAGTCCGTTCGCGGCATTTCGTGATCTGGCGGCGTTCATGCGTCAGCGCAGCCGTGAGCAAGTCATCGCGGGATCGCTGGCGCTCCTGGTCACGGCGATCATCGTCATTGAGTTCATCGTCGATGCGAGCATGGGCACTGCCCCGCCACCGCGGATTACCTACGTCGAACTTTATCCCTCGAACCGGACCGACGCCGAGATTATCGCCGACCAGAAAAAGGATCAGGCGGCGAAAGACGCGGCGAACAAAGAGCGGCAACGGCAATATCAGAAGCTCGAAAAACAGCTCGGCATGTGAGCGGCGGCGATCGCCGCTTCATGGCCGAGGCCGTAAAGCTCGGCGAAGCCGCGCGCGGGCAAAGTGCGCCCAACCCGAATGTCGGAACCGTGATCGCTTCCCCGTCCGGCAAGGTCATCGGCAGAGGCGCGACGGCGCCGGGCGGGCGTCCGCACGCCGAGGCAGTCGCACTTCAGGGGGCGGGTGCGCGCGCCAAGGGTTCGACGGTTTATACGACGCTCGAACCGTGCGCCCATGACAGCCCGCGCGGGCCGGCGTGCACCGATTTGCTACTGAAGGCGAAACCGGCGCGCGTGGTCATCGCGCTCAAGGACCCCGATCCGCGCACAACCGGGAAGGGTATTCAGCGATTGCGTGCCGCCGGGATAGCCGTGTCGCTGGGGCCTGGCAGGGCGGCGGCGAAGCGCTCGCTGTCCGGCTGGCTGACGCGGCTCGAGCTCGGCCGGCCGCGGATTACGCTCAAGCTCGCGCTGTCCATCGACGGCAAGATCGCGCTGCCATCGGGTGAGAGCAAATGGATCACCGGGGAGGACGCGCGCGCCCACGTCCATCTCGAGCGTGCACGCAGCGACATGATCCTCGTCGGGCGCGGCACCTATCTTGCCGACCAGCCGCGGCTCGACGTCCGCCTGCCCGGCCTCGAGCAGCACTCGCCCCGGCGCGCGCTGCTGACCCGTGGCGCAGCGGTCGATGGCTGGGAAACGCTGGGAAATCCGCAGGATGTCTACCGACTTCATGACGTCAACGACCTTCTGGTCGAAGGCGGATCGGCCACCGCCACCGCGTTCCTCAGCGAGGATCTGGTTGATCGGATCATCATTTACCGCGCCCCGATCATCGTCGGCGAAGGCAAGTCGTCGTTCGGCTACGTCGGGCTCGATGCGATCGCCGATGCCCATGGCCGCTGGCGACTGGTCGACGAGCATCGGCTCGGCGTCGACCGGCTCGAAGTTTACGAGCGCGCGCGGGCCAGCTAGGCGGCGGGCATGTTCACCGGGATCGTCACCGACGTCGGCACCGTCCGCAAGGCCGAGCAGCGCGGCGACCTCAGGCTGCAGGTCGAGACCGGCTACGATACCGCGATGATCGATCTCGGGGCGTCGATCGCTTGCTCGGGCGTGTGCCTGACCGTGGTCGACAAGGGCGAGGACTGGTTTGCGGTCGACGTTTCGAGTGAAACCACGTCGCGCACCGCCGGCGAGATGTGGCGCGAGGGCGCACGACTCAATCTAGAACGCTCGCTGCGCCTCGGCGACGAGCTTGGCGGGCATATCGTCACCGGGCACGTCGATGCCGTCGGCCAAGTGGTCGGTACCTGTGCCGACGGCGATTCGACGCGAATCGGGGTCAGTGTCCCGCGCGAACTCGGAGCAATGATCGCGGCCAAGGGCTCGATCGCGCTCGACGGTGTGTCGCTGACCGTCAATGACGTCCGCGACGCCGACGACGGTTCAACCCATTTCTCGATCAACATCATCCCCCATACCGCCCAGCATACGACGCTCGGCGATCTCGCGTCCGGTGGACAGCTCAATGTCGAGGTCGACACGCTCGCCCGCTACATTTCCCGAATGCTGGCAGCGCGCGCACAGTAGGAACATCACTGTACCTACTTTTTATCACACCAGGATGTGATACATAGCCGGCATGAGCACGTCCCTGATCGAGCAAATCGAAGCCATTATCGCCACCGGCGAAGTCAGCCGCGCCGGACTCGCCCGTGCCGCCGGGCTCCATCCCAACAGCCTGCGGAAATTGGGTGCGCCGGATTGGAATCCGACCGCCGATACCCTCGGCCGGCTCGAAAAACTGATCCACAGCGGCACCACCGACGTGCTGGTTGGAACCGAAACCATCATCGACGAGGCGCGCAACGGGCGGATGTTCATCCTGGTCGACGACGAATCGCGCGAAAATGAGGGCGATCTCATCATTCCGGGCCAGATGGCGACCCCCGACGCGATCAATTTCATGGCGCGGCACGGGCGCGGCCTGATTTGCCTCGCGCTGACCAAAGACCGCGCCGACCAGCTCGGGCTTGAGCCGATGGCCCGGACCAACCGCAGCCGCAATGAGACCGCCTTCACCGTCTCGATCGAGGCGAGAGAGGGAATCTCGACCGGGATCAGCGCCGCCGACCGGGCGCGGACCATCGCCGTGGCGATCGATTCGAACAACGAGGCCGACGCTTTGGTCTCCCCCGGCCATGTCTTCCCCCTGGTCGCCCGGCCCGGCGGCGTGCTGGTCCGCGCCGGCCATACCGAGGCCGCCGTCGATGTCTCGCGCCTTGCCGGCCTCAACCCGAGCGGCGTCATCTGCGAAATCATGCGCGACGACGGCAGCATGGCCCGGCTCGACGATCTGATGGATTTCGCCCGCGGCCACGGGCTCAAGATCGGCACCATCCGCGACCTCATCGCCTACCGGCTGAAGAAGGATCATCTGGTCGAACGCGTCGCGACGTCGCCGATCAAGGCATCGAGCGGCGCCGATTGGCAGGTCCACGTGTTCCGCGACAAGTCGAGTGGCGAGGAGCAACTCGCATTGGTCCACGGCACCATCGACACCGGTCAGCCGGTGCTGGTCCGGATGCACAGTCTCGATCTGTTCGCCGACGTGCTCGGCGAGGCCGGAAGCCGCAGCGGACGGCTCCATGGCGCGATGCGGGCGATCGAGGAGCATGGGTCGGGCGTGCTCGTCGCACTCCATGCCGCCGCGCCGGGTTCGCTATCGCGCTCGATCGACCTCCGCTCGGGCAAGCCGGTCGAGGCCGGCGACGCGGTCCGCGGCTACGGCACCGGCGCGCAGATTTTGGCGGCGCTCGGGATCCATGACATGATCCTGTTGACCAACACCCACCATTCCCCAGTTGCCTTGTCGGGTTACGGCCTGGCGATCGTTGAGGAACGGCCGATCAGCGGAGCGGAATAAGATGGCGACGATCCTGCTCGCGGAGGCGCGCTTCTATCCGCATCTCAATGACATGCTGCTCGGTGGCGCGCGGGCGGTAATCGAAGCTGCCGGGCATAGTCATGAGACCCTGACTGTCCCCGGCGCGCTCGAGCTGCCCGGGGCGATCGCGCTCGCGGCGCGCAGCGGCCGATTCTGCGCGTTCGTCGCGATCGGGGTCGTGATCCGCGGCGAGACCTATCATTTCGAAGTGGTGTCAGAGGAAAGCGCGCGCGGCCTGATGGACCTCACGCTCCAGGGCTTCGCCATCGGCAACGGTATCCTGACCGTCGAGAATGAAGACCAGGCGGTGGTTCGCGCCGACCCGACTCAGGGTGACAAGGGCGGCGGCGCGGCCAAGGCCGCGCTCGCTCTGTACGCGCTGCGCGAGCAATACGCGCCCTAAGCGGCGGCGGCCTCGTCGAGCGTCGGGTAATCGATATATCCCTTGGCGCCGCCCGAATAGAAAGTCGCCGAATCGCCAGGCTCGAATGGGGCGCCCACCGCAATCCTGTCGACCAGATCGGGATTGCCGATGAATGGCCGGCCGAAGCTGATGCCGTCGGCAATGCCCTCGGCCATCCGCTCGCGAGCGCTGGGCCCATCGTAGTCACTGTTGAGCAGGATCGCGCCCGAGTAGAGCGGCCGCATCGCCGGGCTCACCGGCGCGGTGGGAATGGCACCCGCCGAAGTCGGCTGATGCGCTTCGCGGAGCTCGATCCACGGCACCTTCAATTCTTCGAGCCGCGCGGCGAGCGCCGTGAACAGCGGGATCGGGTCCGAATCCTCAACACCTTGGGAGTAAATGTTGGGAGAGAAGCGGATCCCGACCTTGTCCATCCCGATCGCATCGCCGACCGCTTCGAGCAGTTGGCTGACGAAGCGCAGCCGGTTGTCGATCGATCCGCCATACTCGTCGGTGCGGAAATTGGCGCCGTCGCGCAGGAATTGGTCGACCAGATAGCCGTTCGCGCCATGAATCTGGACGCCGTCGAACCCGGCCGCGATCGCGTTGCGGGCAGCCCAGATATAATCGGCGATGATGCAGCGTATGTCGCTGGCGGTCGCCGCGCGCGCTTCGATGTACGGTTTGTTGCCCTCATAAGTGTGGGCATAATCCGGTGCGGTCGTTGCCGAGGACGAGATCGGCTGAGCGCGACCAAGGTCGGGGTGGACCAGGCGGCCCATGTGCCACAGCTGGGCGACGATCCGGCCGCCGGCGTGGTGCACCGCCTCGGTCACCTGCTTCCAGCCCTGGACCTGCGAGCGGTTCCACAGGCCGGGCGCATTGGGCCAGCCGAGGCCCTCGCGGCTGATGCCGGTGGCCTCGGAAATGATCAGTCCGGCGCTCGCCCGTTGCGCATAATAAGTGGCCATCAGCGCATTGGGGACGCCCTCGCGCCCGGCCCGGGCCCGGGTCAGCGGGGCCATCACAATCCGGTTGGGCAGCGTGATCGCACCCAGTTCGAGCTTATCGAATAATCCGTCCATGAAAGTCCTTTCCGCCGTCGGCCTCCCGCCAGCATTGCTCGCGGTGACATAGGTTTATCGGGCCGCCAATCAATCCGAGATTCGATGGGCACATCATAAATCCAGCTTATGGATGTCGCCCAAGTTGCGGGCTTTCGCGGACCGCCCGAACGCCGTAGGCGGACCAGGTGACGACATCTGCCCACCACCGCTATGCGTTCGCGGCCGTGCTCGCCGGCAGCACCGCGCTGGCCTTCGGTCCGTGGCTTGTGCGGCTGTCGCAAGTCGGGCCGGTCGCGGCCGGATTCTGGCGCCTGGCGATCGCTTTACCGTTCCTGTTCGTCATCGCCTTGCGGACCGGACAGCCGATCCATTGGCCGCGGCACCGGCTGGCGCTGCTCGCCGCCGGTGCCGGCTTCTTTTTTGCGACCGACCTCGCCGCCTGGCATGTTGGCATCGGCATGACCAAGCTCGGCAATGCGACCTTGTTCGGCAATGTTTCAAGCTTCGCTTTCGCCGCTTGGGGCCTGTGGCTCGCGCGGCGCTGGCCGACGCCGGTTCAGGGACTTGCGCTCGGCCTCGCCGCGACCGGCGCGGCGTTGCTGATGGGCAGCAGCGCCGAATTGTCGCTGCGCCACCTCCAGGGCGACCTCCTCGCGCTTGGCGCCGGGCTGCTATACACCGGCTATCTGATCGCCGTGCAGAAAGCGCGCGGCGCGCTCAAGCCGTTGCCATTGCTGTTCCTGTCGAGCGCATTCGGAGCGGCAATGCTGCTGCCCTTTTCGCTGCTGCTGGGCGAGCAAATCATTCCCGCCAATTGGACCTACGTCGTGCTGCTCGCGATCGGCAGCCAGGTGATCGGCCAGGGCCTGCTGGTCTATGGCATCGCCTACGTCCCGCCCCTGATCGTCGGCCTGGTCCTGCTGACCCAGCCGGCGATCTCCGGCCTGGTCGGCTGGCTGGTGTATGGCGAGACTTTGTCGCCGCTCGACTGGATCGGCGCCGCGGCGATAGGCGCCGCCCTGGTGCTCGTCCGGCTGCCGCAGCGGGACTTGCGCGCGCCGGTCGAGCAGCCCAGTTGAGCGCCATGGAAAGCCCGAGTCCGCTCGAAAAGCTGCGTCGAAAGCTCGCCTTGGCGGTCGGCGAGAATGCGGTTTTCGACGGCTGGACCAAAAAAGCGGTCGACAGCGCCGCCGCCCAGCTCGGGATCGATCCGGTCCAGGCGCGGCTGGCAATGCCCAAGACCCAGGCCGCATTGGTCGATCTCTACATCCAGGAAGTCGACCGCTCGCTTGAAGCCTGGTTCACGCCCGAGCGCCTGGCGGAAATGAAGATTCGCGAGAAAATCCGGTCGCTGGTGTGGCGGCGGCTCGAAATCATGGGCCCGGCGCGCGAGGCCGTCCGCCGCGGGCTGGCGATACTCGCCATGCCGCAAAATGTCCCGCTCGCGCTCCGCATTTCATGGCGAACCGCGGATCTAATGTGGCGCATTGCCGGCGACACCAGCACCGACTTCAACCATTACACCAAGCGCATGACGCTTGGTGCGGTCTATGCTTCGACCCTGCTCGCCTGGCTCGAAGACCAAAGCGACGGGTGGACCGAGACCGCGGCGTTTCTCGACCGCCGAATCGACAATGTGATGCAGTTCGAGAAGTGGAAGGCGGGATGGAAAGGCTCGGGCGAACACCTCAGCCTTTCGCGCTTTCTTGGGCGCCTGCGCTATCCGCCACGCTAAAGCGGCTATTGATAATCATTCGCAGCAACGGTAGGCCCCCGGCCATGCTGCGCGCTCTCATCATGGTCCTCGGCCTTCTCTTCGCCTTGCTTTCGCTGACTCCCGCGGCGGCGGCGGCGGGCGAGGATGTCCAGACTGCCTGGCGGCTGCTCGACTATGTAGCGGTCGATTACGGCGGGGCGGTCGAGAACGGCAAGGTCGTCAGCGCGTCGGAATATGCGGAGATGCGCGAATTCGCCGTGACGGTCGATGAAAAGGTCGCGGCCCTCCCATCGACGGCGGCAAAGCCCGGATTGGTCGCGGAGAGCCGTGCGTTCAAGGCGCTGATCGAGCGCAAAGCTCCGTCCGGCGATGTCGCGGCCGCCGCTCGCTCCCTCGGGGCGAGGCTGCTGGCCGCCTTTCCCGTACCGCTCGGGCCGAGGCAGGCGCCCGACTTGGTTCGCGGCGCGACCCTGTTCCAACAGAGTTGTGCAAGCTGTCATGGCGCGACGGGCGAAGCGAATACGCCGATGGCCCGGCAGCTCGATCCGCCACCCATCGCCTTCGCCGATCGCGCACGGGCGAGCCAGCGGAGCCCCTTCGCGCTGTACCAGGTGATCAACCAGGGGATCGAGGGTACGGCCATGCAGAGCTTTGCCCAGCTGCCGGACCAAGACAAATGGGGGCTTGCCTATCGGGCGAGCAGCTTCGCCTACCCAGAAGCGCTCGCGCAGGAAGGCAAGCGGCTTTGGGACAGCGATCCCGCCCTGCGCAGCAAAATCCCCGATCTCAACGCACTGAGTTCGCTCTCCGAGGCCCAGCTGGCCGAACAGATCGGCCGTGACAAGGCCGGGCCGGTCATCGCCTATCTGCGGTCCAGCCCTGTCGCCGTGATCGCGAAGGTGTCGAGTCTCGCCATCACGCGCGAACGGCTCGAACAGAGTCTTGCAGCCTATCGCGCCGGAAATCACGAAGCGGCCAAGCGGCTTGCGTTGTCGGCCTATCTCGATGGCTTTGAGCCAGTGGAGCCGATGCTCAGCGCCCGCAGCCCGACCCTCCTCGCGAAGGTAGAGCAAAGCATGGGCGCGCTCCGCGCCGGGATCGGGGCGGGCGCCGACCAAGCGGAGATCGCCGCGCGCGTGGCCGAGATCCAGGCGCTGGTGAATGAAGCGGATTCTGCCCTTGCACCGGACCAGGCCAGCAACGCGTCGGCCTTCGTCGGAGCGTTCACGATCCTCCTCCGCGAAGGGCTCGAGGCTCTACTGATCGTGGTCGCCATGCTGGCCTTCCTCAACAAGGCCGAACGGCCGGAGCTTACCCGCCCCGTCCATGTCGGCTGGACGGGCGCGCTCGCTGCCGGAGCATTGACCTGGTGGGTCGCGACCAGCCTGATCAGCATCAGCGGCGCCAGCCGCGAGTTGACCGAAGGCTTCGGCTCGCTGTTCGCCGCCGCCGTACTGCTGTTCGTCGGCATCTGGATGCACGGCAAGGCCCAGGCCGGGCAATGGCAGCGCTACATCCGCGAGAAGCTCAATCACGCCCTGGCAAGGGATTCGGGCTGGTTTCTGTTCTCGCTCGCCTTCATCGCCGTCTATCGTGAGGTATTCGAAACGATCCTGTTCTTCACCGCCATGGCGACCGAGGGGAGCGTCGGCGGCTTGATCGCAGGCGGGATTGCCGGATGCGTCGCGCTGGGCGCGATCGCTGTTGCTATGCTGCGTTTCAGCCGGCGCCTGCCGATCGGCAAATTCTTTGCCTACAGCTCGGCGCTCGTGGCAATTCTCGCGGTGGTGCTCGCCGGCAAGGGCGTTGCGGCATTGCAAGAGGCGGGGCTGGTCTCGATCCACCCCCTTACGTCGCTACCGAGAATCTCGATCCTCGGCATCTTTCCGACCCTGCAGGGCGTCGTCGTTCAGATCGTCACGTTGGTTGCCCTGCTAGCGGGATTCGCGTGGAACCGCCGGCCATCGCGGCGATTGGCGAGTGTCTGAAGAGATGGCCTGATCCATAGGTTCGTCCTGGCCTACCTTGCAGCTGGCCTAACCTACTGGACGGCGGTGGCGCTCGGACTATAGCTGTCCCTCAAGCAGAGGAGACGAAGATGGCGGGCGTCAATAAGGTGATCCTGGTCGGTAATCTGGGCGCAGACCCGGAGGCGCGGTCGCTCAACAACGGCGGCGAAGTGGTCAACATGCGCGTCGCCACGTCGGAGCAGTGGAAGGATCGCGACGGCAACCGCCAGGAGCGGACCGAATGGCACAATGTGGTGATCTTCAACGAGAACCTCGGGCGGGTCGCGAAGAGCTATCTGAAGAAGGGCTCGAAGGTCTATCTCGAAGGCCAGATCCAGACCCGCAAGTGGCAGGACCAATCGGGCAACGACCGCTACACGACCGAGATCGTGCTGCAGAAATTTCGCGGCGAACTGGTGCTGCTCGACAGCCGTGATGGCGGCGGCGGATCGCGCGGTGCCTTCAGCGACGATTTCGAGGATGCCGGCGCGGCTCCGGCGCGCAGCCAGTCGCGGCCACAGCCGGCGGCGTTCGACACCGATCTGGACGACGACGTTCCGTTTTAGGAGTCGCCGCCCCCTTTCATCAGCTGCGCCAACGCTGCGAACGGGCTGGCTTCGGCCTCGGTCAGTATGCCGGCTTCCTTGAGCGCGGCTTCGGCCCCGGGGCTGCGCGGGTAGGCCGGCAGGCCGAGCGCCAGCGTATCGGCGATCGCGCTGCCAAGGTCGATCGTGCTGCCGTCGTGGAAAACGACGTCGCAATCGGTCGGATCAAGCTCGATTTCCTCTTCCGATCGGCTGACCTCGGGCTCGGGCAGGAAGGCGATGTTGAAGGCCTCGTCGACATGGGCCGGGACGGCATCGCCGGTAATCACGCAGCTTTGGAAGAGCGAGGCGACGATTCGCCCCTCGGCGCGAACTCCGTCCTTGGTTCGGTTGAGCGTAACATGCGCTTCGAAGCGCTCGAGCGATTGCAGGCCGAACCGCGCGGCAACCGCGGCGCGCTCGGCTTCATTCGCCACCAGGTCGATCCGGTCACCGTCGTGAATCCGGTCTAGGCGCAAATGATGGGCGAAATTGTCGCTCATTCGACCTCCCCATCAGCAACGGCCGAGTCGCGCGCCGCCTCCAGCTGCCGCCAAAGCCTGCGCAGCCCGCTTGAGGTGTGAACCAAGGCTTCGGACTCTGGCTGGCTCTCGCCGTAGACGCTGGCTTGGGTCGCCGCGTTCCAATCGGCGCCGCTCACTGCCGATCGCCACAACTCGATTCGGCGCGATAGCGCGCTGACCAGCTTGCGCACGGTGCGCCCAAGCTTCGGGTCGCCCATGCCCATCTCACGGTGTTCCGCCTCCATCACTTCGATGAAGCGCTCGGTCAGCGCCACGCTGGCCTGCGCGCCGGGATCGCCGGCTCGCTCGAGCCGGACGCTGACCAGCGCGGCGATCGTCGCCAAGATCGCGAATCGACCGTCGACCGTGTCCTCGATCGCGCCGTCGCGATACCAATGCGGCGCGCGTGCCTGCGCCGTCACCCAGCCGAACAGCGCCGCGCCGTGCTCCGGCGCGGCCGTTAATCGTGGGAACAGGAAGCGCAGCATAGCAGTGATTTTCGGCCCTTCAGGGCGCAAGCCTTGCGCCATTGATGCTGGCCAGCATATTGAGGCGGCGAGCCCGTCAGGCAAGATCGCAAGCGTGCCACGGCGCGCGACGGGCGCTCAGGAGAGGTTGGGACGAATGAAGTTTGCGCTGTCCAAGGTTGCTGCGGCCGTGCTCGGCGCCGCGCTGCTCGCTGGTTGTGCCGGAGTGAGGGCGCACAAAGGCGCGGTCGTCGATCCGCAGCTCGCGAGCGCGATCCAGCCCGGCGTCGACAACAAAGCTTCGGTCGAAAAGACGCTCGGCCGCCCGACCTTCGCCGGTCAGTTCTCGCCGAACGATTGGTATTATGTGTCGAGCGACACCTCGACCTTCGCGTTCCGCAATCCGCGCGTGACCAAGCAGGCGATTTACCTGGTCCGGTTCGACCAGGCGGGCAATGTCACCGCGGTCCAGAAGTCGGGCAAGGAAATGATCGCCAGCCTCGATCCATCCCCGCGCAAGACCCCGACGCTCGGTCGCCAGCGCAGCTTCTTCGACGAGCTGTTCGGCAACATCGGGACGGTCGGCTCGGCCGGCGTGCCCGGCGGGGGCGGCGGCAACTACCCCTGATCACGGCGCTTCCGCAGCCGAAAGCTTTATCCTAAGCCCCGTCGCATGACCGCGACGCCCGCCGGCATGACCTATGCCGACTATCTCCGCCTCGACCAGCTGCTGTCGGCCCAGCAGCCGCTGTCCGACCTCCACGACGAGATGCTGTTCATCGTCATCCACCAGACCAAAGAGCTGTGGATGAAGCAGATGCTGCATGAGCTTCGTCTCGCCATCGGCCTGGTCGAAGCCGACCGTTTCGCCGAGGCCTATAAAGCGATGTCGCGGATCAGCCGGATCCAGGCGGTGATGACCCTGTCGTGGGACGTGCTTTCGACCCTCACCCCGGTCGATTATTTGAAATTCCGCAATGTGCTCGGCACGTCGTCTGGTTTCCAGTCCGAGCAATTCCGCGAGCTCGAGTTTCGCCTCGGCCTCAAGGAGCCCAATTTCCTCAATCAATACGAAGAAGGCAGCCGCGGCCGCACAATCCTCCAGGTCGCCCTAGCCGAACCGAGTCTGCGCGATGCGTCGCACGGCGCGCTCGAGCGGGCCGGGTTCGACCTTGGCGACCGCTCGGTCGAGGCCATCGCCCGTGCCTGGCTCGAGGTCTATCGCGATGCCGATCGCTGGTTCGACCTCTACGAGCTGGCCGAGAAGCTGGTCGATATCGACGACGCGCTCGCCGGCTGGCGGCACAAGCATGTGCTGACCGTCGAGCGGATCATCGGCAACAAGACCGGCACCGGCGGCTCGGCCGGCGCGCCTTACCTCCGGGCGACCCTCGAAAAGCGCGTGTTTCCCGAACTATGGGCGCTGAGGACCGATCTTTGAGTTTCAAAGGCCTGTTCTCGCGCAGTCTCGGCGCCAATCCCCAGCGGCTCCATTTCGCCGCGCACAGCCATCATTTGTGGCCTGACGCCAGCTTCGACGGCCAGGTCGAAGCGTGGAACGATGCCGCGCGGCTGGCCGATTCGAAGTGGGACCGGGTGATGGGCGAGGTCTGGCCCGAGGCGCAGGCGCACGTCGCGGCCGAACTCGGGACCCAGACGCCGGACTCAATCGTGTTTTCTACGAACACCCACGATTTCCTGATCCGATTGACCGCGGCCTGTCCACGCCGCGATCCGGGCCAATTGCGGGTCCTCACTACCGACGGCGAGTTTCACAGCGCACGACGCCAGTTCGCGCGTTGGGCCGAGGAGGGTTGGCTCGCGCTCGACAAGGTCGAGGCCGAACCATTCGATACGTTGGGCGCGCGTTTCCTCGCCGCGGCGGAGCACGGCGGGCACGATCTGATTCTGGTCAGCCAGGTGCTGTTCGGCAGCGGCCGGATCTTCGATCAGGTTGCCGAACTCGGGGAACTGAGCCGTCCGGCGGGGCCGTGGGTCGTGGTCGACGGCTATCATGCGTTCATGGCGCTGGACCGGCCGTTCGGGGATGGCGCGGCGGCCAGCACCTTCTACCTCGGCGGCGGCTATAAATATGCGATGTCGGGCGAAGGCTGCGCGTTCCTCCACGCGCCCCCCGGGTTCGGCCCGCGGCCGCCGGTCACCGGCTGGTTCGCCGAGTTCGAGGATATGACCCTGCCTCCGGGCAGCGTCGGCTATGCCGCGGACGCGCGGCGGTTCCTCGGCGCGACCTTCGATTCGTCCGCGCTCTACCGCTTCAACGCGATCCGGCGGATGCTGCGTGACAACGGCCTGACCACCGCGCGGATCTCGGCCCATGTCGCCGGCCTCCAGCAGCAGTTTGTCGCGGGTCTGAAGGATACCATCCTGGCCGATGCCGAACTGCTCAATCCGTTGGGCACAGAGACGCACGCGCGGTTCCTCGCTTTTCGCAGCTCTGATGCTCAGCAATGGTATGCGCAGCTCAAAGCGCACGATTGCCTGACCGACGTTCGCGGCGACGTGATTCGCGTCGGATTCGGAATTTATCAGGATGAGCGCGACGTCGAGGCCATTTTGGGCCTGCTGATACGAATCTAACTATCTGAACAACAAAGATATCTGAGGTTCAGACCAGTGCGCCAAAATGGCGGCACGGTTCGGCCAGCGGTGGAACGCGCAGCACACCAGTCCGTTGGAACCGCGATAAGAAGGAGATTTACGATGACCAGGCTGATTCTAGCCGCGGGTGTCGCCGCTCTGGCGATGACGGCGCCGGCGAGCGCCAAGCCCGGCGAACACGGCGGTGGAAATGGCGGCGAGCGCGCCGCGCAGGTTCCCCATGGCGGTGGCGGTAATGCCCAGGCGCGCGGTGGCGGTGGCCAGCGCATGCAAGTGCAACGCGCGCCGCAGGGCGGCGGAGGCGGCAACGCTTTCCGCTTCGCAAACCGCGGCGGCAGCGGCCAACGCACGCAGGTGGAGCGCGCACCGCGCGGCGGTGGCGGCTTCCAGATGCGCAGCGTCGAACGGCGCTCGATGGTGCCGCGCGTCGAGCGTGGCTCCGCCCAGCGCTTCGCGATGTTCCAGCACGGTCGCGGCACGGCCCAGGCCGATCGTGGCCACGGCCGCGCGGCTCGTCCGACCATGGTCGATCGCCATGCCGATCGTGGGCGGATGACTGTCCAGCGCGTTGAGCGCCAGCAGGCCCGCAACTTCGATCGCCATCAAATTGCGCCCGACCGCGTGGCGGATCGCCGCGACCTTCGCGCCAACCGCGTGATGAATGTCGACAATCGCGTCGCGGTTCGCGACCAATTGCGTGGCAATCGGTTCGAGGGGTTCCACAACCGGATCATCACCCGCGACGATATCCAGGCCGGCCGCTTCGCGCGGCTCGAGGGCCGGGATGCGATCGGTTACGGCAATGGCGGGTGCCCGCCGGGCCTCGCGTCGAAGGGCTGTGTGCCTCCGGGGCAGGCGGCGAAGGCGCTTGGCACCCGCTTGTCGGATGCGGGACGGTTCTTGTCGCTGGGTTCGGTGCCGCTGTCGGCGCGCTATCTTTATCCGGACACGAACGACTACTTCTATCGCTATGGCGACGGCTATCTGTACCGGGTCGACCGTGGCGATGAGCTGATCTCGGCGCTGTTGCCGCTCGCGTTCGGTGGTAGCAGTTACTATCCGGGCAGCTATTTCCCGTCGTCGTACATGCACGACTCTTACGTGCCGAATTATTACGGCTTCAACAGCTTCTATCCGGACTCGCCGTACAGCTGTAACCGCTATGTGAATGGCTTGGTCTATCAGATGGACTGTGCCAGCGGGTACATCGACAACGTCATCCCGCTCTATGACAGCGGCTATGGCGTCGGCCAGCTGCTGCCGACCGGCTACGGCTATTACAACGTGCCGAACCAGTATCGCGACATGTACTATGACACGTCGGATTATGGCTATTGGTACGCCCCGGGCGCGATCTACCAGTACGATCCGTCGAGCAGCATGATCACGTCGGTCGCGGCGCTGCTGTCACCGGGGTTCTCGGTCGGCCAGCAGCTCCCCTACGGGTACGATGCGTACAACGTGCCCTACGATTATCGCGCGACCTACTACGACACGCCGGATGCTTGGTACCGTTACAACAACGGCGGCATCTATCGGGTCGACCCGACGACCCAATTGGTCACGGCGTTGGTCGCTTCGATCCTGCGTTAAATATCGATCACCGATGGATCGCGATTGGCCCGGCGAGCGTTTGCCGGGCCAATTCGTCTAAAACGAAACAAGGAGAAGGTCATGAGGACCCAGATGCTCAAGCTTGGCCTGGCGGCGGTAGTGCTCGCGGCCGGCGCATGTACCAAGCAGGCGGCCGATAATCGCACCAACGCCCAAACCCCCGAAGCGCAGAAGGCCGCCGGATCGAAGACCATTTCCGCCGGGCTCGCCGAGAATGCCAAATTCATGGCGGCGGCCAAGGCGGCTGGGCTTGACCAGACGCTGGCTGGCGCCGGGCCTTATACGGTCATCGTCCCTGACGACGCGGCGTTCGATAAGGCGCCGGCCGGCACGTTTGACGGTAAGCCGGAAAATCGCGGGCAGTTGACCGGCATCCTTACCAACCTCATCATTCCAGGCACGGTGATGGCCGCCGACATCGACAAGGCGATCGACCGCGGCAAGGGCAAGATGGTGCTGGCGACCATGGGCGGCGGCACGCTGACCGCGACCAAAGACGGCGACAAGATCGTCCTGACCGACGCCAAGGGCGGCAAAGCGACGATCACCAAGGCCGACGACAACTTCTCCAACGGCATCGTTCACCATGTCGATGCGGTGCTGATGCCGGCCAAGCCGGGGGCGGCCGCGCCAACCAAGGCCGGTTAGTCGCCAACTCGCTCTATTCGCCCCTTCCGCGCGCGCGAAGGCTCGCTATAACGGCCTTCGAACGCGTGGTCTGATGGGGCGAACGGCACATGAAAGCGACGATTGAACGGGCGACACTCTTGAAGAGCCTCGGCCACGTCCAATCGGTCGTGGAGCGCAGGAACACCATTCCGATCCTCAGCAACGTGCTGATTGAGGCGCGCGACGACGGCTCGCTCCGGCTGATGGCTACCGACCTCGATCTCCAGGTCGACGAAAGTGTGCCGGCCAATGTCACCCAGGCCGGCGCGACCACCCTCTCGGCCCACACCCTGTTCGACATCATCCGCAAGCTGCCCGAGGGCAGCCAGGTCGAATTGTCGGCGGCCGACGGCAAGATGCAGGTCAATGCCGGGCGCTCGCGCTTCAGCCTGTCGACGCTGCCGCGCGACGACTTCCCGGTGATCGCCGAGGGCGAGCTGCCGACCCGCTTCGAGCTGCCCGCCGCGACGCTGCGCCAGATCATCGAAAAGACCCGGTTCGCGATCTCGACCGAGGAGACGCGTTACTATCTGATGGGCATCTTCCTTCATCTGGTTGACGATCAGCTGCGCGCCGCGGCGACCGACGGCCACCGCCTCGCGCGGGTCACCGTCGCCAAGCCCGACGGCGCCGACGGCATGCCCGACGTGATCGTCCCGCGCAAAGCGGTCGCCGAACTCTATCGCCTGCTCGAGGAAGTCGAAGGCACGGTCGAAGTCTCGCTGTCGGCGACCAAGGTCCGCTTCGGCCTCGGCAGCGCGGTCCTGACCAGCAAGCTGATCGACGGCACCTTCCCCGACTACAACCGGGTGATCCCGACCGCCAACGACAAGCTGCTGAAGCTCGATCCCAAGAGCTTTTCGGCAGGCGTCGACCGCGTCTCGACCATCGCCAGCGAGAAGACCCGCGCGGTCAAGATGAGCGTCGACCGCGATAAGATCACGTTGTCGGTGACCTCGCCCGAGAATGGGGTCGCGACCGAGGAGATCCCGGCCGATTACGGCTCCGACGGGCTCGAGATCGGCTTCAACGCGCGTTATCTGCTCGACATTCTCGGCGAGATCGACGGCGACACGGTCGAAGTCCACCTCGCCGACGCCGCCGCCCCGACCCTGCTGCGTGAGAGCGACAAATCGAACGCGCTCTACGTATTGATGCCGATGCGGGTGTGATCTGCCGGCTGTGGCGTGGGTGGACCACGCCTGGCAACGCCGACGCCTATGAGGCGATTGTGCGCGGCGAAGTCATTCCCGGCATCGAGGCGCGGCGGATTCCGGGCTTCCGCCAGATCGACTTGATGCGGCGCGACGCCGGCGACGAGGTCGAGTTCCAGACCCTGATATGGTTCGACAGCCTTGACGCCATCAAGGACTTTGTCGGCGAAGACCATTCCGTCAGCCACGTGCCCGACGCCGCCCGCGCGGTGCTCAAGCGGTTCGACGAGCGCGCCGCGCATTACGAAGTCATCGACCGGCGCGAACAATAGCGGCTAGACCGCATCGGGTGCCCGTCTCGCGCCTGACCCTGACCGAATTCCGCTCCTATTCGGCGGCGACGATCGCGCCCGGGCCGGGCTTCGTCCTGCTTTCGGGCGAGAACGGCGCGGGCAAGACCAATGTGCTGGAGGCGGTGTCACTGCTCAGCCCGGGGCGCGGATTGCGTGGTGCGGCGCTGTCGGAGATGGCGCGGATCGGTGGCGGGGGTTCCTTCGCGGTCGCCGCGAGGCTCGGCGAGATCGAGATCGGCACCGGCACACTCGCCACCGCGCCCGATCGTCGCCAGGTCCGGATCAACGGCGCGGCGGCATCGGTCAATTCGCTCAGCGAGTGGCTCTCGGTGCTGTGGCTGACTCCGGCGATGGACCGGCTGTTCCTGGGGACCACCGGCGACCGGCGGCGCTTCCTCGACCGGCTCGTGCTGGCGCTCGAGCCCGGCCACGCGCACCACGCCGCGCGCTACGAAGCGGCGATGCGGGCGCGCAACAAACTCCTCGCCGACGATGGTTGGGACGAAGCCTGGGTCGCGTCGCTCGAAGCAGCGATGGCCGAGCATGGCGCGGCGATCGCCGAGGCCCGGGCGCGCGCCGTGGCGGCGCTCGACGAGCGGCTCGACGGGGTCCCGGACGACCAGTTCGCCCGCGCCGCGATCGCTCTCGAAGGGTGGGAACAAGGCGACTTTGCGTTGGCGCTGAAAGCCAACCGCTCACGCGACGCGGCTGCCGGCCGCGCGACCCAGGGCCCGCACCGCCAGGACCTCGCCGTGTCGCACCGCACCAAGGTGATGCCTGCGGCTCGATCGTCGACCGGCGAGCAGAAAGCCCTTCTGCTCGGTCTGATCCTCGCCCACGCCGAACTGGTCGCCGAGCGCCGCGGCGAGCCGCCGATCCTGCTCCTCGACGAGGTCGCCGCGCATCTCGATCCCAAGCGCCGCGCGGCGCTGTTCGAGCGGCTGTCGAGCCGCGGACAGGTGTGGATGACGGCGACCGAAGCGGCCCTGTTCGAGGGCATCGCGGACGCCACTCGGTTCCACGTCGAGGCCGGCCGGATCGACTTACTCTAGCGCCAAGCTGGACTTTCTCGCGCAACGCTCTATATTGCAGTGCAACACGAGGCGCTTTTCAAGCGGCGTGATCGGTCTTTGAAGGCCGAGCCCGCGCCTCGATCAACCTTCATCCCAATTCACGCGGGGGTGGCTTTTCCCCGCCGCCGACGCGCTTTTGCGCGCGTCCCGGCATATTAAGGTAATTCAATTGTCTTTTGCAGACCTCGGGCTGTCGCAGCCCGTTCTCGATGCGCTTGCGCACGCCAATTATTCGACCCCGACGCCGATCCAGCGCCAGGCGATCCCGACCGTTCTGACCGGCCGCGACCTGCTCGGCATCGCCCAGACCGGCACCGGCAAGACGGCGGCGTTCGTGCTGCCCTCGCTCGACCGGCTGGCGGCCAATCGCACCTATCTCAAGCCCGGCCAGATCCGCATGCTGGTGCTCGCACCGACGCGCGAGCTCGCGGCGCAGATCGCCGCCAGCGCCCGCACCTACGGCCGCTTCATGAAGCTGTCGGTCGGTTCGGTGTTCGGCGGCGTGTCCAACCACAAGAGCGTGCGCGAAGTGTCGCGCGGGCTCGACGTCCTCGTCGCCACGCCGGGCCGCCTGCTCGACCTGGTCGATCAGCGCGCGCTCAGCTTGCGCGAGCTTGAAGTGCTGGTGCTCGACGAGGCCGACCAGATGCTCGACCTTGGCTTCATCCACGCGCTGAAGCGGATCGTCGCCTTGGTCCCGGTCAAGCGCCAGACCCTGTTCTTCTCGGCCACCATGCCGCGCGCGATCAAGGAACTCGCTGACCGTTATCTGACCAACCCGGCCGAAGTCTCGGTGGCGCCCGCCGCGACCACCGTCGAGCGCGTCGCGCAGTCGGTGACCATGGTCAACCAGCCCGAAAAAGCCGCGCTGCTCACGCTCTACCTCAAGACCCACGAGATCGAGCGGGCCCTGGTGTTCAGCCGGACCAAGCACGGCGCGGACAAGATCGTCCGCTGGCTGATCGCCGCCGGCATCGACGCCAACGCGATCCACGGCAACAAGTCGCAGCCGCAGCGCGAGCGGGCGATTGCGGCGTTCAAGTCGGGCCAGGTCAAGGTGCTCGTCGCGACCGACATCGCGGCGCGTGGGATCGACATTCCGGGTGTTAGCCACGTCGTCAATTTCGACCTGCCCGATGTCCCCGAGCAATATGTCCACCGGATCGGCCGCACCGCGCGCGCCGGCGCAACCGGGATCGCGATTGCGTTCTGCGCCGGTGAAGAGCGGAGCAATCTGCGCGACATCGAGCGGACCACCCGCCAGAAGCTGACCGTCGATCCGCTGCCGAACGACTTCGCCGCTGCGCTTAAGGCGTTCAAGGCGCTGCGTCCGGCCCCGGCCCCGCGCGAAGAGCATCGTCCGCAATATCGTCAGCAGCGCCCGCAGCGTGCCCATATGCCGAACCGCCATCCGGCGCACCGCGGCGAAGGCGCTCGGCCCGAAGGGGCACGGACAGACGGCGCTCGCCCACAAGGTGCTCGCCCGCAAGGTGCCAGGCCCCAGGGTGCAAGGCCTCAGGGTCCCCGGCCGGAGGGCGCGCGCCCGTCGGGCCGGTTCGGCGGCAATCGCCGTCGCGGCGGCGGTGGCGGCGGCCGCCCGGCGCAGGCCCGCGGTTAAACCACAAACGGGGCGCGGAGGCTTTGTCCCTCGCGCCCCAAATCTTTCTCTCGCGTGCGCGTACGTACGCACGTGCGCGCGCGTGACTTTGCGCCGCAAATCCCTATATCTGATCCATGGCAACCGACCCCAATCAGAATGAATATGGCGCCGAGAGCATCAAGGTCCTCAAGGGCCTCGATGCGGTGCGCAAACGCCCCGGCATGTACATCGGGGATACCGACGACGGGTCGGGCCTCCACCACATGGTGTTCGAAGTCTCCGACAATGCGATCGACGAGGCGCTCGCCGGTCATTGCGACCGCATCCTGATTCAGCTCAACCCCGACGGTTCGGTCACGGTCGAGGACAATGGCCGCGGCATCCCCACCGGGATCCACGAAGGCGAAGGCGTGTCGGCGGCCGAGGTCATCATGACCCAGCTCCATGCCGGCGGGAAGTTCGAGAACACTTCGGACGACAATGCCTACAAGGTCTCAGGCGGTCTTCACGGCGTCGGCGTCAGCGTCGTCAACGCCCTCAGCGAATGGCTCGATTTGACCATCTGGCGCGATGGCGAAGAGCATTTCATGCGCTTCCGCCACGGCGACGCCGAAGCCCCGCTCAAGGTCGTCGGCCCGGCGCCGGAAGGGAAGAAGGGGACCAAGGTCACCTTCCTGCCGAGCCCGACCACGTTCAAGATCGTCGAATTCAATTTCGAAGAGCTCGAGCACCGCTATCGCGAGCTGGCGTTCCTCAATTCGGGCGTGCGGCTCATCCTGGCCGATGCGCGCCATGAAGAGCGGGTCGAGCACGAGCTTTATTACGAGGGCGGAATCGGCGCGTTCGTCAAATATCTCGACCGCGCCAAGACCCCGTTGTTCCCCGAGCCGATCGCGATTTCCGCGGTCCGCGACGGCATCGGCATCGACGTCGCGCTCGAATGGAATGATTCCTATTACGAAAACGTCCTGCCGTTCACCAACAACATCCCGCAGCGCGACGGCGGCACCCACATGGCCGCGTTCCGCGCCGCGCTGACCCGGACGATCAACAATTACGCCGACAAGTCGGGAATGCTGAAGAAGGAAAAGGTCACGCTGACCGGCGAGGACATGCGCGAGGGCCTGACGGCGATCGTGTCGGTCAAGCTGCCCGATCCCAAGTTCAGCTCGCAGACCAAGGACAAATTGGTCAGCTCCGAGGTTCGCCAGCCGCTCGAAAGTCTGATGAGCGACAAGATGAGCGAGTGGCTCGAGGAAAATCCGGCCAACGCCCGCTCGATCATCCAGAAGACGATCGACGCCGCCGCTGCGCGCGAAGCGGCGCGCAAGGCGCGCGAGGCAAGCCGCAAGTCGGTGATGGGCATCGCCTCGCTGCCGGGCAAGCTCGCCGATTGCCAGGAACGCGACCCGGCGCTCAGCGAATTGTTCCTGGTCGAGGGCGACAGCGCCGGCGGCTCGGCCAAGCAAGGCCGCAACCGCCACAACCAGGCGATTCTCCCGCTCAAGGGCAAGATCCTCAACGTCGAGCGAGCGCGCTTCGACCGCATGCTCGGATCGAAGGAAATCGGGACATTGATCCAGGCGCTGGGTACGTCGATCGGCGCGGAAGAGTTCGACCTCGAGAAGCTGCGCTACCACAAGATCGTGATCATGACCGACGCCGACGTCGACGGCGCTCATATCCGTACCTTGCTGCTGACCTTCTTCTACCGTCAGATGCCGCAATTGATCGAAGGCGGGCACCTCTACATCGCCCAGCCGCCGCTCTACAAAGTCAGCCGCGGCCGCTCCGAAGTCTATGTGAAGGACGACGGCGCGCTCGACGATTATCTTGAGGAAGCGGGGCTCGAGGGACTGATTCTCGATGCGCCCGAAGGACAGCGGACCGGCCAGGATTTGAAGACCCTCGTCGACCACGCGCGGCGGATGCGCACATTGATGCGCTATGCGCCGCGCAAGTACGACCCGGCGCTAATCGAAGGGCTGGCGATAAACGGTGGTTTGAAGCCGACGCTCGACAAGGACGGGCGGGCCAAGGCCATCGCCAAGGTCGCGGAATGGCTCGGCGCTGCCGATACCGAGGCCGAATGGTCGGGTGAAGTCGCCGCCGAAGGCGGATATCTGCTCAAGCGCTTGTGGCGCGGGGTGACCGACGCCCATGTGATCGAAGCCAGCTTCCTGGTCTCGGCCGAGGCCCGCAAACTGCACACGCTGGCGATGGAGCAGGGCGCGGTTTACTCCAAGCCCTCGACGTTGCGCACGCTCAAAAAGGGCGCGGTCGCCGAGGAGCCGAAGCCCGAGCCGGCCGAAGGCGAGGAAGTTGACGAATCCCCCGAAGCCGAGACCAAGGGCAGGCCGATCGCGGTCACGCGGCCGTCGGAATTGCTCGACGCGGTGCTCGCGGCGGGCCGCAAGGGCCTGTCGATCCAGCGCTACAAGGGTCTGGGCGAAATGAACGCCGAGCAATTGTGGGAGACGACGCTCGATCCCGCAAACCGCTCGCTGCTCAGGGTCGAAGTGGCTCAGGCCGACGTCGCCGACGAGATTTTCACCCGGCTGATGGGCGACGTGGTCGAGCCGCGCCGTGAGTTCATCCAGGACAACGCGCTCAACGTCGCCAACCTCGACGTCTAGGAACCTTTGGCATCTCCCGGCTATTGGCGGGCGCGTGAGCGTTTCCCCCTGCATCACCGTCGCCAGCTACAATATGCGCAAGGCGATCGGGCTCGACCGGCGCCGGGACCCGCAGCGCATCCTTGACGTGCTGCGCCAGATCGACGCCGACGTGGTCGCGCTGCAGGAAGCCGACCGGCGGTTCGGCGGGCGTGGGTCGGCGGTGCCGCACGAGCTTATCGACACCCATGGCATGTACGTGCCGGTGCACCTCGGAGTGCGCCACAAACGGCCGCTCGAGAAGGCGCGCAAACATGCCGAGAAACTGTTCAAGGTCAGCACGCGCAATCTCGGCTGGCACGGCAATGCACTGCTCGTGAAGCGCCACATCGGTGTGCTCGACTGCGCGGCGCTCGACCTGCCGACGCTTGAACCGCGCGGGGCGGTGATGGCCGAGCTGCTGATCGGCGACCAGGCTGTGCGGGTGGTCGGGATGCACCTCGACCTCTCCGGCCTGTGGCGGCGGCGGCAGGTGCGCGCGATCCTCGATGCAATCGCGGCGCGGCCGCAGAAAATGCCGACGGTGCTGATGGGCGACACCAATGAATGGCGGACGGCCGCCGGCTGCCTGAAGGACTTTGAGCCCGAATTTCATCTCGCCCCGACCGGCCCCAGCTTCCACGCCCGTCATCCGGTCGCTGCGCTCGACCGGATCATCGTCCACAAGGATCTCAATATCGAGGCGGCGGGGGTGCACATGAGCCCGGCGGCACGGCGCGCGTCGGACCATCTGCCGATTTGGGCGAGGCTATCGGGCTAGCCGGCGATCTTTCTTAAGCGCCGCCGCTGGATCGACGAGCCGATCCCCATCGCCTCGCGATATTTGACGACGGTGCGGCGGGCGACGTCGAAACCCTTGTCCTTGAGCATCGTCGCCATCGTATCGTCGCTGAGGATCTCGGTCTCCGCTTCGATGATGTCGCGGATTGCGGCCTTCACCGCCTCGGCCGCGGCGCCGTCGCCGCTGTCGCTCGAGACGCCCGAGCCGAAGAAATATTTGAGCTCGTAGAGGCCGCGATCGCACAGCAAATATTTGTTCGAGGTCACGCGACTGACGGTCGATTCGTGCATCTCGATGACTTCAGCGACTTCGCGCAGGGTCAGCGGCTTCATTGCTGAAACGCCACGCTCGAAGAAACCCTCCTGCCGCTTCACGATCTCGCTCACGACCTTGACGATCGTTCGTGCGCGCTGATCGAGCGCTTTGACCAGCCAGTTGGCGCTGGCGAGGCACTCGCTGAGCCAGGCGCGCGAATTCTTGTCCTGCGGCCCCGTCTTCAGTTCCTGATAATAGCGGCGATTGACCAAAAGCCGCGGCAAAGTCGCCTGGTTCAATTCGACCGCATAGCCGTTGCGCAGCTGGCGCACGAACACGTCGGGCGCGACGTCCTCGGCGGTCGATCTGGCATATTGGCAGCCGGGCTTGGGATCATAAGCGCGGAGCTCGCGGATCATGTCGGCGAGGTCCTCGTCGTCGACCCCACAAATCCGCTTGAGGTCGGCGGTGCGGCCCTTGGACAGCAGTTCGAGGTTGTCGATCAGCCGGGCCATTGCCGGATCGTAGCGGTCAGCCGCCTTGGCCTGCAGCGCCAGGCATTCGGCAAGCGAGCGTGCGCCGATCCCGGGCGGTTCGAGCCCCTGCACGATTGCCAGCGCCGCTTCGGCCACCGCGAGCGGGGCGCCGGTCAGTTCGGCCACGTCGCTCAGCGGGACGCTCAAATATCCGGTCTCGTCGAGCATTTCGGCAATGACCCGCGCGACGTCGCCCGCCGCGCCCGAGTAACCGTGGAGCTGGTCGTGCAGATGTTCGGCGAGCGACGCGGCAGAATATTCGAGCCGGTCGAAATCGAACGCCTCTTCGGACCCGCCGGAAGTGACGACATCGGAGAAACTGTCGGTCTCGAGCGCGGCGGCGGTCAGATCCATGTCCATCGGCCGGTCGTCCTCGGCCAGCGCCGAGATCAGATCGTCGGCGCCGGGAGTTTCGGGCGTGTCATTGCTGTCAAAATCCCCGTCGTCAGACGTAGCGGCAACCGGCGCGTCGGGTTCGTCATCGGACCGCGCTTCGAGCAGGGGGTTTTTCGACAGCTCCTCGGCAATGAAGGCGTCGAGCTCGAGATTGCTCAGCTGCAGCAGCTTGATCGCCTGGGTCAGCTGGGGCGTCAGCACCAGCGACTGGCTTTGGCGGATGCTTAGGCTTGGCCCGAGTCCCACGACCGGGGTCCGTTACAGCGCGAAGCTTTCGCCGAGGTAGAGGCGCCGGACCTCCTGGTCGGCGACCAACGCTTCGGGAGTCCCCGCGAACAGCACCTGACCGTCGTAAATGATGCAGGCGCGGTCGACGATGTCGAGCGTCTCACGCACATTATGGTCGGTGATCAGGACGCCGATGTCGCGCTTCTTGAGTTCGCGCACCAGCTCGCGGATGTCGGCGATGGAGATCGGATCGATCCCCGCGAACGGCTCGTCGAGCAACATGATCGACGGTTCGGCGGCCAGCGCCCGGGCAATCTCGCACCGCCGCCGCTCGCCCCCCGACAGCGCCATGGCCGCGGCGTCGCGGAGATGGGTGATGCCGAACTCGCCGAGCAACAGCTCAAGCCGTTCGCGCCGGGCATGCGGATCGGGCTCGGACACTTCGAGCACCGCCATGATGTTCTGTTCGACCGACATGCCACGGAAGATCGAAGTTTCCTGCGGCAAATAGCCGAGTCCGAGGATTGCCCGCCGGTACATCGGCAAGTCGGTGATGTCCTGGCCGTCGAGGAAGATCCGGCCGCTGTCGGGGCGGACCAGGCCCATGACCGAATAGAAACAGGTGGTCTTGCCCGCGCCATTGGGCCCGAGCAGCCCGACGACCTCGCCGCGATGCACATCGAGCGAGACATCGTGGAGGACTGCGCGACGATCGTAGGCCTTGGCGATCGAGCGGACTTCGAGCCCGCCGTCGCTCCGCTGCGCCTCAACCGCCGGACGTAACTGGGTCGCGGCTTCGTTCATGCCGCCCTACTGTTGCTGCTTTTTCTGGGGCACCGTGAAGTGACCGGTGACCCGGCCTCCGCTCTGGTTCACGCCCGCCGGTCCGCCATCGACGACCGCGCGCCCCGAATCCAGGTCGATCACCAGCCGCGATCCATTGATCTGATTCTCGCCGCGATTGAGCTGGACCGCGCCGATCAGCGTGATCAGCTTGCGGTCGAGGTCGTAAATACCGAAATCGCCCTTGGCGGTTTCCGAGGGGCTGCGGACGACGACGCCGCCGGCGGCGTCGAGCCGCTGGATCTGCACTCCGTTGGCACTGGTGTAGGCGACCGTCAGCCGCTCCGTATCGAGCGACAGTTCGGCCTGTTTGACGTGGACGTTGCCGGCGAACATCGCGCGGTCGGCGCGGTCCTGGACCTCGATGCGGTCGGCGGTGACGTCGACCGGAGCATCGCTATTATGTCCCTTGAGAGCTGACACCGGGCCCTGCTTTTGCTGCGCCAGCGCAGTCGTTGCGGCCACAGCTGTGCCGCCCAGCAATGTGGATGCAAGGATGATGCCGAAACTGCGCATGGGCATCATCTGACCGCCCCTTGCACGATTTTCAAGCGAGCACCGCCGTCGAGGACAACTTTGCGTTCACCGAGATCGGCGTGCAGCCGGTTCGCCTGAAAATTTCCGAGGCGCATTCGGCCCGCGACCGGGCCCGAACTGGAGACTTGCCGGGCCTTCAGGTCGACCGTGACGTCGCGGGTTTCGAGCCGATAACCGTCGGGTCCGAGCACGCGCACCGGCCCGTTCACTGCGACCTTTTGCGTATCGAGGTCGTAGCGGCCCTGATTGGCGGCGATCATCACCGGCCCGTTGGCCAGCGCGAGCTGCGCGAACATCCCCTCGATATCGACGATCGGGACTTCCGAGGTCCGCTGGATCGCGCTTTGCGCGGTCATCGAGAACTTTTGGCCCTTGTTGTCGGCGCCGACATAGCGAGCGGTTTCGACCCGCATGCGCTCGGGCGCATTCTCAACCTTTTTCTTGTCGAGGATGAAGCTGACGTCGCCTTCCTTGTCGAGCGGCGCGAGCGCGAGGATGGCGATCAGCGCTCCGACCGCGCTCGGCAAAATGATCTTCGACCAGCGGACGATCCTGTCGTGAGCGCTGCCCGGGACTGCCCAGCGTTGCTTGACCGCGCGTTCCCGGACGGCCGCCTCAGACATAACTCCGCCTAGCCATCATGAGCAAAGATATCCTGCTCGGCCCAGCCGGCAATATCGAGGAGGGCGCGGGCAGGGAGAAAGTCGAAGCAGGCCTGGACCAACGCCGTGCGATCCTCGCGGGCTATGCGCTCGTCGAGCTTTGCCTTGAGCGCGTGGAGATAGCGGACGTCGCTAGCCGCATATTCGCGCTGGGCGTCGGACAAATCCTCCGCTCCCCAGTCGCTGGTCTGCTGGGCCTTCGACAAGTCGATATTGAGCAGTTCCTTGACGAGATCCTTGAGGCCATGGCGGTCAGTGTAGGTGCGCGCCAGCCGCGAGGCGGTCCGTGTGCAGTACAGCGGCGCCGCGATAACCCCCAGGTAGGCGTGGATCATGCCGACGTCGAACCGCGCAAAATGATAGAGTTTCAGGCGGTTGGGATCACCGAGCAGCGCCTTCAGATTGGGCGCCGCATAATTGCTGCCATGCCTGAAGCGGACGAGATGCTCGTCGCCTTTGCCGTCGGATAATTGGACGACGCACAAGCGGTCGCGGCCAGCGACGAGGCCCATGGCCTCGGTGTCGACGGCGATCGGCCCGTCGGCAAAACGGACGTCGCCGCCCAAATCTTCCTCATGAAAATGGATCGCCATTCGAAGTCCCTGAAGTGGAGCCTGACCGCCGCTTTAGTCCTGCATCCGCCACCCATGCCAGCCCAGTGCGATGGAATCACTAGAGAAGCCCATTTTTTCATGTAAGGCCCAGCGCGGTGCGTCAGTGGGAAACGCACTGGCCGAAGGCGTTTTGGGGCCCAACGCTTCGGTTCTAACTGTTTGTGGGCATACGGAAGTTTGGACGGGCATGGGTTTCGATAAAGGGCGCAAAGGCGACCGCGGCGGGCGCGGCCGCGACAAGCGCGACGGTTTCTTCGAAGAAAGTCACAGCGATCAAGGCGGGTTTCAGGAACGCGGCGGCTTCGGCGGCGGCGGAAATCGTGGCGGCTATGGCGATCGTGGCGGTTTTGGCGGCGGTGGTGGCGGGGGCTTCGGCGACCGCGCCGGCGGCGGCGGTGGATTCCGCGGCGGTGGCGGTGGTGGCGGCGGCTTTCGTGGCGGCGGCGGTGGCGGCATGCCCCCGCAGGTCGTTGGCGAAGGCAAAGGCATCGTCAAATTCTTCAATCCGCAGAAAGGCTTCGGTTTTGTCGTGCGCGACGATGGCGGTGAGGATGTGTTCGTGCACATCTCCGCGGTCGAGCAGGCCGGCCTGACCGATCTCGCCGACGGGCAGCCGCTCGAGTTTACGCTGGTCGATCGTGGCGGGCGGATTTCGGCGACCAACCTCAGGATTGAGGGCGAGCCGATCGCCGTCGAACGCGCCGAGCGCGCACCGGAACGTCAGCTGACCGGCGAAAAGGCGACCGGCACGGTCAAGTTCTTCAACGCGATGAAGGGCTTCGGCTTCATTCAGCGCGATGACGGCCAGCCTGACGCATTCGTCCACATTTCGGCCGTCGAGCGCGCGGGCATCCCGACGCTCAATGAAGGCGACCGTCTGGAGTTCGAGATCGAGGTCGATCGCCGCGGCAAGTATGCGGCGGTGAACCTGAGCCAGCGCGCTCCGGACTGATTTCAAAGGGGGCAGAAAGACGCCCGTCCGGTTCTGCCGGGCGGGCGTTTTCTTATGTCACATCGCGCTGGCGTAAAATGCCGCGAGGTCGGCCTTGAGCTGCCGCGCCGAGGCCGGGTCGATGTACATCATGTGCCCCGCTTCATAGTAAGTGTAACGGATGTTCGCCTGGAGCTGCGGCTCGAGGGCGAGATGGCTGAATTCGTAGTCGGCGCCATGGAACGGCGTCGCCAGGTCGTAATAGCCGTTGACCGAAAGCACCTTCATCCGCGGGTTTTGGCGCATCGCATTGGCGAGATCGACGCTGGTGTCGGCCATCAGCTGGTCGCCGTCGGGGCTCTTGTGCTGGAAGTTCCAGCCGTCGGCTCCGTCGAACACCGCAGCATAATTGTTGGGCCGGTAGGTCAGCGGCGTGTTGTAGCCGAGGTCGCGGTACAGATAGTCGTTGAGCGCGCCGACGAACGCGCCGGTGATGGCGCTCGCCTGCGGATCGTAGCTGGTGCCCGCGCCGGCATTGTCGGCCTCGGTCCCGACATAGCGCGAGTCGATCCGCCCGATGATCTGATGGCGGTCGCGCAGCAATTCGCGCCGATAGCGGTCGTCGGTCACGCGGAGGTTCGATTTCAGGATGTAATCGGGCGAAACCGCGAGGAAGTGCGCCATCTGCTGAGCGATCGACTGGCGCTCCTCGACGGTCAGCGCGTTCCCGCGTTCAAGCGCCGTCGCATAGGGTCCGCTGGCAAAAGCGCTGGCCTCGGCGAGGAACTGGCGGAGGTCGGGTTTGGGATCGATCTTGCCGTGATACCAGGCGTTCGCCGCCAGGGTCGGGAAGAAGTTCACGAAGCTCTGGTCGCCCTGGAAGTCGGCGAAGTTGAACACCGTCGACACGAACGCGATCCCGTTGAGCTGGACGCCCTGATCGAGCAACCGCTGCGACAGGCCGGCGGCCCGCGTCGTGCCATAGCTCTCGCCGATGATGAACTTGGGCGAATTCCAGCGGCCGTATTTGGTCAGATAGCGCTGGATCGTCCGGGTGAAGGCGTCGAGGTCCTTGTCGACCCCGAAGAAGTCCTTTGGGTCGGCCTTGCCGAGCGCGCGCGACAGGCCGGTGGTCGGCGCATCGATAAACACCAGGTCGCTGACGTCGAGCAAAGTGTCGGGATTGGGGCCGTAGCGAAAAGGCGGCCCAGCGATCGTGTCGGGGTTCGACGCATCGACCTTGATCGGACCGAACGACCCCATGTGCAGCCACATGGTCGAGGACCCCGGCCCGCCGTTGAAGAGGAAGGTCACCGGGCGCGGCCGCCCGGCCGACGGAACTGTGTAGGCGGTGTAGAACATGCTCGCGGTCGGCTCGCCATCGGCGTTGCGGATCGTCAAATGGCCCGGCGTCACGGTGTAGGCCAGCGTTCGTCCGTGCAGCGCAATCGACCGTTTCACCGGCTGGGCGTCTTCCTCGACGCTGGCCTTGACCTGGTCGGGGTTGGGCTTGGCCGCCTCGGCCTGGGCTTCCTTGGAGGGCGCGTCGCCTGCGGGAGTATTTTGGGCGCCGGCCGGAGCGGCGATCAGGGCCAGGGCCAGAGCGAAAAGGGACGTGCGGGTCATTGGGCGCCTTTCATCGGGATCACTTTGCCCCCGACCATGACATAATCGACGTGGGTCACCGCGGCCGGATCGACCAACGGGTCTCCCTCGACTGCAATCAGGTCGGCCGACTTGCCCGGATCGAGCGTACCGGTCTCGTTGGTCAGGTCGAGCAGGTCGGCGCCGCCCCTGGTCGCGGCGATCAGCGCCTCGCGCGGCGTCATCCCGCCCTTGCTGACCATCAGCCCAAGTTCCTTCGCCGCATCCTTGTGCGCGGCGACCGCGCTGTCGGTGCCGAGCGCGATCTTGACGCCGGCGTGATAGGCCTTGTTCAAGCCCTGGCCCCAGGCGGCGAGCGCCTGCCTGCCTTTGGCTTCGCTGTTCGGCGTCAAGCGCCCGGTGCCGAGCGCCGCCTGGACTCCGGTCGAGGCCATCAGCGTCGCACTGAAATAGGTCCCGCGTTTCTTCATCTCGGCGACACCAGCGTCGTCGATGAACGTGCCGTGCTCGATCGAATCCACGCCGGCGCGGGTCGCGGCGAGGATGCCGCGCGGGCCGTGGGCATGCGCGGCGACCTTGAGGTGCAGCGAATGGGCGGTGTCGACGATCGACTTCATCTCTTCGTCGGAGAAATGCTGTTCCAGCCCGACGGCGCCCGGATCGAGAACGCCGCCGGTGGCCATAATTTTGATTACGTCGACACCGAGGGCGGCAATGCGGCGCGTCGCGCGGGCGCATTCGTCGACGCCAGTGCAAACGCCGATCTGGCCGCGTGCGTTCACAGCCTCGGCCAGCTCGGGATTGAGCCCAACGGCATCGTCTGCATGGCCGCCGATCATCGACAGCGCTGGCCCCGACATCAACACGCGCGGACCGGGAAAACTGCCCTCCCGAATCGCGTCGCGAGCGGCAATCCCGGCGACTCCAGGACTGCCGAGATCGCGGACCGTGGTGAACCCGGCCCGGGCCATCACCAGTGCATTTTTGAGGCCGACCGTCGCCGCATAGGGCTCGGAGAATTTAGGGGTTAGGGATTGGTACCAGGGCAGGCCGGAATCCTGGGTCAGATGGACGTGGACGTCGATCAGGCCGGGCATCACCGTGCGACTGCGTTCGTCGACGACGATTGCCCCGGCCGGGGCGGTGAAGCCGCTGTCAATTCGGCTGACGCGGCCGTTCTCGACGATCACGGTCGAGGCGCCACGTTCCGGCTGGGCCGCGTCGACGATCAGCCGGCCGGCCTGGATCGCGTAGGTTTCGGCATTGGCTGTGGTCGCGGCGACCAGCGCCACGGCGCCGGCGAGCAGATATTTCAACATGAAGCCCCTCCCCTGTAAGCGGCGAGGCTTAGCGCGCTTCACGCGCGCTTCAAGTTACCATTGCCTGAAGGGTCGCGAGGCGGTCTGCCTCGGCGGCTGGTTTGTCGGTGCGAATCCGGCTGATTCGCGGGAAGCGCATCGCCAGGCCGGATTTGTGGCGCGTGCTGGTGTGGATCGAATCGAAGGCGACTTCGAGTACCAGGCTTTTCTCGACCTCGCGCACCGGGCCGAAACGTTCGACGGTATGGCTACGGATCCACCGGTCGAGCCATTTCAATTCCTCGTCGGTGAACCCGAAATAGGCTTTGCCGACCGGCAGCAGATCGCCGCCATCGGACCAGCAGCCGAAGGTGTAATCGCTGTAATAGCTCGAGCGTTTGCCCGAGCCGCGCTGGGCGTACATCAACACGCAATCGACGAGCAGCGGGTCGCGTTTCCATTTGTACCACAGGCCGGTACGGCGACCGGCGACGTAAGGGCTGTCGCGGCGCTTGAGCATGATACCCTCGATGGCCACATCGCGAGCGTTGGCCCGGAGATCTTCGAGCGCTTCGAAGTTATCCGCGTCGATCAACTGCGAGATATCGAAGCGCTCCGGGTCGAGCTGCGGTACGAAGGGCTCGAGGCGGGCCCGCCGCTGCTCCCAGCTTAGCGCGCGCAAATCCTCGTCGCCGTCGAACAGGATATCGTAGAGCCGGAGGAACGCCGGGGCATCGGCGAGCATTTTCTGGCTGACATTCTTGCGGCCGAGCCGTTGCTGGAGCGCATTGAAGCTGGCCGCGGCACCGCCGTGGACGTCGGCGACGCCCTGCGCCTCGCCCCGCACCAGCAATTCGCCATCGAGCACACTCTTGGTCCGGAACGCGTCTGCCACGTCCGGAAAACTGCCCGAAATATCGTCGCCGGTGCGGCTGTAGAGCCGGGTCCCCCCGCCGGCGTGGACCAGCTGGACGCGGATCCCGTCCCATTTCCACTCCGCGGCATAGTCATCGAGCGAGACCTTCGCGTCATCGAGCGGATGGGCGAGCATGAATGGGCGGAACACGGGAACGTCGCGCGTCGCCGGCTGCTCACTCCGCCCCTCGGCCCAGTCGAACAGCTCGGCGAACGGCGGCTTGAGGCCGTGCCACACCTCCTCGACCGCTTCGACGTCGAGTCCGAACGCCGAAGCCAGCGCCTGCTTGGCCAGCCGCGCATTGATCCCGACGCGCAGCCCGCCGAGCGCCAGCTTGAGCAAAGCGAATCGCCCTGCCGCATCGAGGTGATCGAGCATCGCGGCGAGGACACGCGGCGCATCCATTTTCGACGCGGTACGCAACCGTTCAATCGCGTCGGCGATGCCGACGGTCGCATCGTCCACCTCGGGTTCGCCGGACGGCGTGGGCCAGAGCAAAGCGACGGTTTCCGCGGTGTCGCCGACATAATCGCGGCTCATGAAAAACAGCACCGGGTCGATTCGCTCCTCGACCAGCCCGCGGATCGCCGCGGGTTTGACGTGCGGAATGTCGAGCGTCCCGGTCAGGGCGGCGAGGCCGTAACCGCGGTCGGGATCGGGGGTTGCCTTGAGGTAATCGCCGATCAGCTTGAGCTTGGTGTTGCGCGAGCGCGTGTAGACGAGATCGTCGAGAAGCTGCGAAAAGGCGCGCATCGCGCCTTCAATGCACGAACGCCCCTAGGGTGTCGAAATTCTAGTGAATGCGGAGGGCGAGCGCGGCGAGCATCGCCGTGCAATCGCGGTCGGAACGGCAGTCGAGGGCTTCCTCGACATGCTCGAGGCACGACTTCATCGACACCCGGTGGCCGGGCAACAGGGCGAGCTGGGCGGTGCGGCGGGCGAGGCTTTCGAGGGCGGCGAGGCCGTTCTCGGCGGCGAGCTTGCGGATTGCATCCATCCGGGTGTGCAGCGCGAGAGGCGACAGGCGCGGACCCGCGTCGCGGATCTCCGCAATACGCAAACCGACCTGCGTCCTGATTTGCGCGAGCGGGTCGGTTGCCATTCGTCTGTCCTCCTGTTGATTACAGGATGCCGCAGACTTGTTAAGGTGCCGTTACGACCAGTGGACTGCAACCACTTCGGTTGACAATTTCGGGGCGCTGCGTCATTGGCGCCACAACATGGGCGGCGGACAGCCGCCTTTCTCTTTTGTATCCGGGACAATGCGATGGCCAAGCCGGCAACCGTCAAGATCAAGCTCGTCAGCAGCGCCGATACGGGCTTCTTCTATGTGACCAAGAAGAATCCGCGCACCCAGACCGAGAAGCTGAGCTTCAAGAAGTACGACCCGAAAGTACGCAAGCACGTCGAGTTCAAAGAGACCAAGATCAAGTGAGCCGAGCGGCATAGCCGCGACGGACTCATCCCCGCGCAGGCGGGGATTCAGCCAGACGTCTCTTCGCCCCCGGCCACGCCTGGTCCGGGGGCTTCGGCATTTGCCGGACTCTCAAGTGCATCGATCACCGCGCTGTCGCCGCGCCCGGCGTCCAGCAGTTCATCGACGGTCTGAGCAAAGCGCATCACCGAAATCGGCTTGGACACATAGGCTTGCGCGCCCGCCGCGCGGATTCGCTCCTCGTCGCCGCGCGCGGCATAAGCGGTCACCGCCATGATCGGCACGTCGGACAATTTGCGGTCGGCGCGTATCAGCTGAATCAGGTCGAGACCGGTGACATGCGGGAGCTGGATGTCGGTGATCACCAGGTCCGGCGCGAAGGCGTGCGCGGCGTCGATCGCCTGACGGCTGTCGGTCACCGCCTGCGGCTCGTGCCCATGCGCCGCGAGCAGGTCGCAGAACAGCTTGATATTGAGCGCATTGTCTTCGACGATCAGGATTTTCGCCAATTTGTTTCCCTCACCCGCACGCGGCTTTTAAGAGCCTAGGCCATGACGGCCGAGACGCCAACCGACGCCCACACCATCGCGCTCGCGGCATTAGCGGCGACGCTGACTGACGAACGGCGCGCTCGCCGGTTCCTCGACGTGACCGGAATCGGGACAGGCGATCTGCGGCGCAGGGTGGACGATGCGGTGCTGCTGCGCGCTCTGATCGGCTTCCTCGAAGCGCACGAACCCGATCTTGTCGCCGTTTCGGAGCAGATCGGCCTGAAGCCGGACGAATTGGTGGCGGCCGGCCGGTCGCTCGAAATTGAGGATCCCACATGACCAAGACCATTTTGATTACTGGAGCTACGGCGGGCATCGGCGAAGCGGCGGCGCGGCGGTTCGCGGCTGGCGGCTGGCGGGTGATCGGTACCGGCCGTCGCGGCGACCGGCTGAAATCGCTCGCCGATGAGCTTGGCGAGGCGTTCCTGCCGCTCGAAATCGACATGCTCGATTTGGCGGCGCTCAACAATCTAGCGAAGCTCGACGCGCCGTGGGGCGAGATCGACCTGCTGCTCAACAATGCCGGCCTCGCGCCGCCGACCGACCCGCTGCCCGACACCGACTGGGACAAGATCGGGACGGTGATCAACACCAACATCACCGGGCTTGTCGCCCTGACGCGGGCGCTCCTGCCCGAAATCGTCGCGCGCAAGGGCGCGATCATCAACCTCGGCTCCGTCGCCGGCACCTATCCGTACAAGGGCGGCGCGGTGTACGCCGGGACCAAGGCGTTCGTGCATCAATTCACCCTCGACCTGCGCTGCGACCTTCACGGCAGCGGGGTTCGGGTGACGTCGATCGAGCCCGGGATGGCGGAGACGGAATTCACCATCGTCCGTACCGGCGGCGACAAGCAAGCGTCGGACGCGCTCTACGCCGGTGTAACCCCGATGACCGCCGGCGACCTCGCCGAAACCATCTGGTGGATCGCGACCCTGCCGCCGCACCTCAACATCAACACCATCGAGCTGATGCCGGTGAACCAGAGCTTCGCCGGCTTCGCGGTCCACCGCGAGGGTTGATTCGTCGGCGCGGCGGTGCTTGGGGCGGGCCATGAGCATCGATCAACGCCTTGCCGAACTCGGCATCACTTTGCCCCAGCCTGCCGCCCCGGTCGCGTCTTACGTTCCCGCGCTCGAGCATCATGGCCTCCTCCACATTTCCGGCCAGATCAGCTTCGCCGAGGACGGCAGCCTGATCAAAGGCCGCTTGGGCGAGGACGTCGACCTTGATGGGGGCATTGCCGCCGCACGGCGCTGCGGTATCATGCTGGTCGCGCAAATGAAGGCCGCGCTCGGCTCGCTCGACCGGGTCGAACGCGTCGTCAAACTCGGCGTGTTCGTCAACAGCGCACCCGCCTTCACCGACCAGCCCAAGGTCGCCAACGGCGCGTCCGAGCTGATGCAGGACGTGTTCGGCGAAGCTGGCCGCCACGCGCGCAGCGCCGTGGGCGTGACCGTGCTGCCGCTGGGCGTCGCCGTCGAAGTGGATGCGATCGTCGCCGTCCGGCCCTGATCCGCTTGATCCCGGACCGGCGGGGTTCGCCCATCGCGGGCTGCATTCCGGCACGGCGTTCCCCGAGAACAGCCTGATCGCCTTCGCTGCTGCGCTAGAGTTGGGCGCTGGGATCGAATGCGACCTCAGGCTGACCCGAGACAACCGCATCGTCGTATTCCACGATGCCGACGCGTGGCGGATGTGCGCGAGCCCGCTGCGCATTGGCGCTTCGACGCTTGGCGAGCTGGCGCGCCTCAGCGTCGGGGAACATCCGATTCCTACGCTCGAAAGCCTGCTGACGTTGGTTGCCGGGCGGGTGCCGCTGCTGCTCGAGATCAAGGTCGAGAATGATATCTGGCGCTGGGCGCCGGCGCTCCGTCTCGCTCTGAAAGACTATGCCGGCCCCTTCGGCGTGATGAGTTTTGACCCACGGATATCGCGGCTGATGAGGACCAACTTGCCCGACGTCCGCCGCGGCCTGGTCGTCCGGGCGAGCTTGGCTCCGCTCCGGCGTGCGGTGGCGATGTGGCTCGCCGCGCCGCAATTCCTCGCGGCCGACCGTGCCGCGCTCGGCACCACTTGGGTGGCCAGCGCCCGCCAACGCATGCCAATCTACAGCTGGACCATCCGCTCCGCTGCCGACCGCGCGCAAGCCGCGGTTCAGGCCGACGCGCTCATTTGGGAAGCCGATGGCCGACCGTGAATCCGAGATCCTCGCGCGACTCGCGCCCGGCGTGGCGGCAGTCGACGCCGGGCAATGGGATGCGCTTGGCCACGGCGATCCATTGCTCAGTCACGCCTTCCTCTCCTCACTCGAGGATTCGGGCAGCGTCGGGCCCGGCACCGGCTGGTCGCCCGCCCCAATCCTGGTCGAGGAGGACGGCCGCCTGCTCGCCGCCGCTCCGGCCTATCTCAAAGGCCACAGCCAGGGCGAATATGTGTTCGACCATGGCTGGGCCGAGGCGTGGGAGGGCGCGGGCGGGCGTTATTACCCCAAGCTCCAGATCGCGGTGCCGTTCACGCCAGTGCCGGGGCCGCGGCTGCTCGGGCATCGTCCGCAGCAGCTGCTCGCGGCGGCCGAGGCAGTGGCCTTGCAGAACGAACTTTCGTCAGCGCACATCACCTTCATCGACGAGCCCGGCGCGGTCGAATGCGAGCGCCGCGGCTGGCTGATTCGCCACGGCCTGCAATATCACTGGTTCAATCGCGACTATGCCAGCTTCGACGATTTCCTCGGCACGCTGCGCAGCGCCAAGCGCAAGACCATCCGCAAGGAACGCGCGGCGGCGCGCGAGGGGCTCGAATTTCGAACGCTGCGCGGGGCTGACATCGGCCCGTCAGACTGGGATGCGATGTGGGCGTTTTACCAGGACACCGGGTCGCGCAAATGGGGTCAGCCCTACCTCACCCGCGAGTTCTTCGATCTGATCGGCGAGCGCATGGGCGACCGATTGCTGCTGTTCCTCGCGTGTCGCGGCCCGCTACCGATCGCCGGGGCGCTCAATCTCATCGGGCCCGACGCACTTTACGGCCGCTACTGGGGCACGCTCGACGAGGTGCCGTTCCTTCATTTCGAGCTCAGTTATTACCAGGCGATCGAATGGGCGATCGCCCACGGCCTGGCGACCGTCCAGGCCGGCGCGCAAGGCGAGCACAAACTGGCGCGTGGCTATGAGCCGGTGGTCACCCGCTCGGCGCATTTCATCCCCAATCGCAGCTTCCGTGCCGCCGTCGCCGATTTCGTCGCGACCGAGCGCGCGGCCATCGCGCAGGAAGCCGAGTGGATGACTGCGGCGCTGCCTTACCGCTCGTCTTCATCGGCGTAGATCGCAACCGTCCGGCCGTCGCTGTTGGCGATGCCCCGGTACATAGCGCGGGTCGTAAAGCCCCACGCGGTATCGCCGTTCGGGGCGACCGCGATGAGGCCGCCGGTGCCGCCAAGATCGCGGATGTCGGCGAGCACCCCGTCGAGCGCCGCCTGTAATGTCTCTCCACCAAACCGAACGCGTTCAGCCAGTTGGTGGGCGGCAACCGCGCGGATGAAATATTCGCCGGAGCCCGTCGCCGACACCGCGGCCGAGCGGTCGTCGGCATAGGTTCCGGCACCGATCAGTGGCGAATCGCCAATTCGGCCCCAGCGTTTTGCGGTCAGGCCGCCGGTCGACGTTGCGGCGGCGACATTGCCGTGCTCGTCGACCGCGACCGCGCCGACCGTGCCGTATTTGACGTCGGCATCGAACCCGCCGTGCTCCAACAGTTCGTCCAGCTGCCGCTGTCGCTCGGGGGTTATGAACCAGCTGTTTTCCACCTGTTCGAGGCCGGCATCGCGGGCGAATTGATCCGCGCCATTGCCCGACAGGAATACATGCGGCCCCTGCTCCATCAGTTTCCGCGCGAGGCTGACGGGTGCCCGTGTGGTGCGCAGGCCGGCGATCGCCCCGGCCCTGCGGGTCGCGCCGTCCATGATCGCGGCATCGAGCTCGACACAGCCTTCGCTGGTCAACACGCTACCGCGCCCGGCGTTGAAGCATGGGTCGTCCTCGAGCAGGCGGACGCTGGCCTCGACCGCGTCGAGCGCCGCGCCGCCGGAGGCGAGCACCGCTGCGCCGTCGTCGAGCGCCGCGCGCAAGCCCTCCCGGGCGCGTTGCTCATGATCGGGATCGCCGTGTTTGGGCCGCATCGCGCCCGCGCCGCCGTGGATTACCAGGTGCCAACCGTGTTTGGACATGCGGTGGGCCATAGCGAGCCATCTCGTGCGATTCCAGTTGACCAGCCGTTGGTATACATATAATTATGATATCAATTTTAGGGAGGCAAATGTGTCCGACAGCAAAATCATTGCCCTGACTGCAACGTCAGAACGGCCGGCAACAAGCGCGAGCGGTTACGCCATGTTGGGCGTGCTCGTCTTGGCGGTGCTGGTCGATATTTTCGCGATCGCCTCGCTGCCCAACGGCCCGGGCGGCGGGCTCAACGTCCTGCTGATCATCGTTGCGACGCTGGCATTCATTCTCGTCATGCCGGGCTTCTACATGCTGCAACCTAACCAGGCGGTGGCGATCACCTTGTTCGGATCCTATCGCGGCACTGACCGCAAGACCGGCCTGCGCTGGACGTGGCCGTGGATGGGCAAGAAGAAGCTTTCGGTCCGCGCCAACAACTTCATTTCGGACAAGATCAAGGTCAACGACCTGCGCGGCAACCCGATCGAGATGGCGGCGCAGATCGTGTGGCGCGTGGTCGATACCGCCCAGGCGTTGTTCGACGTCGACGATTACAAGCAGTTCGTTCGGGTCCAGGTCGAAGCCGCGATCCGGACCATCGGTTCGCGCTATCCCTATGACGATTTCGAGCATCAGGAAGTGACCTTGCGCGGCAATCATGACCAGGTCGGGGTCGAACTCCGCACCGAGCTGCAGGCGCGGCTTGCGGTCGCCGGGATCACGGTCGACGAATGCGGCTTCACCCACTTGGCTTATGCGCAGGAAATTGCCGGCGCGATGCTCCGCCGTCAGCAGGCGCAAGCCGTCGTCGCGGCGCGCAAGACGTTGGTCGAAGGCGCGGTCGGAATGGTCGAGATGGCGCTGGAGATGCTGTCGGATAAGAATGTCGTCGAGCTCGACGACGAGCGGCGCGCGGCGATGGTCTCGAACCTGATGGTCGTGCTGTGCGGCGAACGCGACACCCAGCCCGTGGTCAATACCGGCACGCTGTACACCTGAGCCATGGCGGACGGCGGCGAGCGCAAGGCGTATCCGTTACGCGTCGACCCCGCCCTGTGGGCGGCGGTCGAGCGCTGCGCCGCCGCCGAGTTGCGGAGCGTCAACGCGCAAGTTGAATGCCTGCTGCGCGAGGCGCTGGTTAATCGAGGAGTCAAACTCAAGGCGCCCAATCCGCGCAAGCGCGGACGCCCGCCGAAGGGAGCACATTGATGAGTGACGATAGTCCGGAATGGTTCGCGCAGAAGCGCTACGGATATGGCTCTGGCATGCCGATCTCGTGGCAGGGTTGGGCGGTGACGCTCACGTTCATTGCGGTCGCCATCGCTTCCGCCCTATCCTTTGCCGAGCGACCGCTCATTCTGTTCGCGATCCTGGTGCCGGCGACCGCGGCGTTCATGGTCATCACCGCCCGCACCACGCGCGGTGGCTGGCGTTGGCGTTGGGGCAATTCCGACGAAGGCTAGATCGACAGATCGCGTTGCTGGTTGACGAGTTGCCACTCGTCGAGGTCGGACAACATCGCCCGCGCCGCTTCCTCGACCAGGTCGGCGGTCCGCGACAGCCCAAGGCGCGGTGCCCGCAGTTCTCCGACGATCAGCTCCAGCCGGTCGGCGGTGGATTGCGAGCGAACCGCGCTGCCGCCGAAATCGCCCTGGAAGCGGATGCCGAAGATGGCCGTGCCGATCGCCGGCAGGCCGGCCGACATCATCACGAACCAGTTGCTATATCTCTCCACCCACTCGTGGGACACGGCAAGTGCGACTAGCAGGAAGGCGCAACTAAACAGCGAGGCCGAAAACAATGCTGTGCCCAGGGTCTCGAGACGGTGATCGAGTCGCTCGACCTGGGCTGAAGTGGCCCGGTGGTAAGCGATCTGCGGGGCTATCTCATGCTCGGCAATCGAGATTGCCAGCGAATCTGCCGTCTTGGCGTCAAGTTGCCCGGACGGGCAGCCGGTTGCCCGCCACACAGCGGCTGAATACCATTCGACCCAGCGACGGGCGACAGGATTGGCCGCCGTACCAGGGGGGTCCGGCGCCGCGACCCCGAGGAGCTTGAGGCTGCGCATTGGCCGCAACCGTTCGGCGAGCTGACGATAATCGAGCCACTTGCGGTGCCATTCCTGCCGGGTGCCAACGCTGGTGTTGGCAAGGATCGCGACCACCGCAAGGAATTCGCCGATCGCCAGTACGACCTTCCCTGGCGGATACACCAAGGTCGTTAGCGCCAGCAGAACCGCGGCCGCCCCAAGCAGGAAGTTGAATACATGACCGCTGCGATAGGATTGGGCGACATGCCCGGCGAGGCGGTCGGCCCAATCGTACCATAGCTCAATCCGGTCGAGCGGCGCGTGCACTCCGTGCGACTCCGCGCACGCTTCGCGGTAGGCCTGCCATTCGGTGCGCGTGTATTGGGAACAATGCTGCGCCCGCCACGCGCCGGGCCCAATCCGCTTCACCCCGGCAAACGCCAGGAGCAATGGATATTCGATCCGCATCTTCCAATGCCGGTTGCGCTCGGCCTGATAGCGTTCAGCGTACACTCGCTCGCGTCGATCGGGCGGTGGCGCGACCAGCGCGGCAACCAGCTGATCGACGTTTTCCTGTTCGAACGGCCGCTCGATGGTCGGCTCGTCCCGTTCTGTAACAACGGTCGGGTCGAAGGCGCTCCAGCGCAGCATGGGTGGCGCGCCGGGGGTCGTCGACAAATGGACCACCGGCGAACCGCGGCTCAACGCCAGCGAGACGACTTCGGCGGTCCCCCCGCGGCCGCGGGCCGGCAGCCCGTCCCACACCGCCAGCAAGATGTCGCAATGGGCGACGGTCGCGCGCCCGGCCAAGACATAGCCGTGATAGAGGCGCCCCGCGTCGCCGGGCAGTTCGAAGCGCGAGGCGGCCGTGGCGACCAGCCGGTCGAATCGTTCCAGCGTCGCCGCGTCGAGCATTTCCTTGCGATAGTCTTCGAGCGCGCTCGGCATCACCACGCGCAGTTCGTAGCCCATCGACACCGCGATTTCGGCGGCGATCTGATCGGCCCCGTCGGCAATCGGTGAGATAAACACCAGCCGCGGGGGGTCGGCGGAATAACTATCGCCATGATTTTCGATGACTTTGTGAACCGCACGCTGGATCTCGCCGAGCACTTCGCGGACCCGCGCTTGCAGCGTCTCCACCGATCCCGCCGGCAGGGCCTCGAGCCGGTGCCCGGTGACGCCGACGCTGAGTACGAACGGCAGGGGCGGCGGCGAGGACGCAATCGTCGATGAATTCAACTCGGTGTTCCCCGCTCTAAATCCGCTAACCCACTTAAACAGGGGCGGAGGTCGAATCCAAGTGGCTTTGCTTTGCCGGCAAGGCGCGAACGCCTATATGCAAGTCATGTCCTCAATTCGTCCCTGGCGCGATATCGATCGGCGCAAGTCGAGGCAGATCATGGTCGGCACCGTCCCCGTGGGCGGCGACGCGCCGATCAGCGTCCAGACCATGACCAACACGCCGACCGAGGACGCCAAGGCGACGATCGACCAGATTCGCCGCTGCGAGGAGGCCGGGGCGGATATCGTGCGGGTGTCGTGTCCGACGGCGGAAAGCACCGTGGCGCTGAAGGAAATCGTCCGCGCGGCCAACGTCCCGATCGTTGCTGACATCCATTTCCACTACAAGCGCGCGCTCGAAGCGGCCGACGCCGGCGCCGCCTGCCTGCGCATCAACCCGGGCAATATCGGCTCGGAGGAACGGGTTCGTGAGGTCATGTCCGCCGCCCGCGCCAACGGCTGCGCGATCCGCATCGGGGTCAATGCCGGCAGCCTCGAAAAGGACCTGCTCGAAAAATACGGCGAGCCCTGCCCCGAGGCTTTGGTCGAGAGCGCGCTCGACCATATCCGGATCCTCGAGGACCACGACTTCCGCAACTATAAGGTGGCGGTGAAGGCGAGCGACGTGTTCCTCGCGGTCGCCGCTTATCAGCAGCTCGCCGATCAGGTCGATTGCCCGCTGCATCTCGGCGTAACCGAGGCGGGGGGATTGATCGGCGGCACCGTCAAATCCTCGCTCGGCATCGGCTCCCTCTTGTGGGCCGGGATCGGCGACACGATCCGCGTCTCGCTGTCGGCCGAGCCTGAGGAAGAGGTCCGGGTGGGCTACGAGATCCTCAAGAGCCTCGGCATCCGCAGCCGCGGCGTGCGCGTCGTCTCCTGTCCGAGCTGCGCCCGTCAGGGCTTCGACGTGATCCGCACCGTCGAAGCGCTCGAGGAGCGTCTACAACATATCAAGACGCCGATGTCGCTGTCGGTGCTCGGCTGCGTCGTCAACGGCCCCGGCGAAGCGCGCGAGACGGATATCGGCATCACCGGCGGCGGCAATGGCAAGCACATGGTCTATCTGTCCGGGGTCACCGATCACCACGTGCAGGACGCGGACATGATCGATCACATCGTCCGGCTGGTCGAAGCCAAGGCGGCCGAGATCGAAGCCGCCGGGATGGAACAAAAAACACTAGACGCGGCGGAGTGATTTAGCCTTTTTTCACGGGTCGGGGCGCATCTTAGCGCCATGGCCAAGCTGCTGTTGATTCTGATTCTAGGCGGAGCGATTTCCGAAAGCCTGTCGTCGCATTCGGCGCCGCCGCTGCTGATCGACTCCGCGCCGACCGCACCTCTCGACGCTGGCAACTAAACAGCTACACCCGGCGCGTGAACCGCGTCACCCAGCATCCCGTCCATGCCTTCGCCGCCGCGCTCGCCGCGGTCGCGGTGTTGTCGATCATGGACGCGGTGATGAAAGGCCTGGTGCTCGCGATCGGGATTTTCGCGGTCAGCGTGTGGCGCTCGATCGCCAACCTCGTTCTTACCTCCGGGCTTTACCTCCCGGGCCGGCCCAAGTGGCCGAAAGCGGCGACGCTTCGAATTCATGTCTGGCGCGGAATTGTCGTCATGGTGATGGCCGGACTGTTCTTCTGGGGCATCGGCCGCGTCCCGCTGGCGCAGGCGATCGCGCTGACCTTCATCGCGCCGCTGATTTCGCTGCTGCTGGCGAGCCTGTTCCTGCACGAACAGATCGGCAAGAAATCGATTGTCGGATCGATCATCGCCTTCACCGGCGTGGTCGCCATCGTTTGGGGTCAGGCACGCGCGCAAGCGGCGCCTGGCGTCTTGCTCGGTAGCGCCGCGATCATCGGCTCGGCCTTGTGCTACGCGGTCAATATCGTGCTGATGCGGCACCAATCGCTCGCCGCCAAACCGGTCGAAATCAATTTCTTCCAGTCGCTGACGGTACTGGTGCTGTGGTTCGCGGCGATTCCGTTTGTCGGCTTTCCCGTATGGCCGGAAGGCCAGTGGCACTGGGTGGTGGTCGCCGCGCTGATGTCGACCGCGGGCGGGCTGATTTTCTCCTGGGCTTATGCGCGGGCCGAGGCCAGCTATCTTTCGGTCACCGAATATAGCGGATTCCTGTGGGCGTCGGCGCTCGGCTGGCTGATCTTCCACGAGCGGGTGTCCCTCTACACGCTTGGCGGGGCGCTACTGATTGTCGGCGGCTGCTTGGTCGCGGCATCTCGCCGGACCGCCGTTCCGCCCGAAATCGAAGCGACCGGCTAGCTCGAGCCCAGCACGTTGATGGTGAAGGCGAGCACGCCGATGTTGAAAATGAACGCGGCAAAGGCGTGGAGCGTGACGAAACGGCGGATGACCGCGTCGCTGATCGTCACGTCGGAGGTCTGGAATGTCATTCCGATCGTGAAGGCGAAATAGACGAAATCCCAATAGACGGGGTCCTTGGTCCCGGGGAAATTGATCCCCGAATCGCCGGTCTTGCTGTCAATGCGATAGGCGAGGTGGGTGTAATGAAATGTGTAGACCAGGTTGGCGAACAGCCAGGCCAGAATCAGCGTCGAAATAACCAGGATCTTGGTCAGGGGTTCGGGCCGGTGGTCCATCGTTTCCGCCCCGATTGCGGCGAGCAGCACGATCATCACGATCGCGGTGAGCACTATCAGGCCGCGGCGGTTGGCGTCATTCTGCTTGGCATGATTGCGGACCAGCTTGGCGTCGCGCGAATGGATCAGCGGTGCGCAGGTCAGGAGGAACAGGATCGCCGCGGTGTCGAACGCGGCCATCAGGCTGAGCGCGGGGTTGTGCAACCAGCTGTTGGCCAAGGGAACTCCAGCGATCAGCACCGCGAGGAACAGCAGGAAGCGCCACGGCGCGACGATGTTGCCGATGGTCTTGCGTTCCGCCATGGCGTGGCAGGTTAGCGCCCGTTCCCGTCTCGTCCAGTGAAAGGAATGTCATGCCCTGGTTGTGGCTGGTTGTCGGCGGAATGTTCGAAGTCGGCTTCACCACGTCGCTGCGCTTCGTCGATGGTTTCCGCAACGGCCCGTGGACGGCCGCGTTTCTAGTTTCCGTCGCGATCAGCATGGGGTTGCTTGAGGTTGCGTCGCGCTCGATCCCGATGGGCACGGCTTATGCGGTGTGGGGCGGGATTGGGGCGGTCGGCACGGTGCTCGTCGGCATCCTGTGGTTCCATGAGCCGTCAGGGCTTGTGCGGATGCTCCTGATTCTCGGCATCGTCGCCGCGATCGCGGCGCTCAGGATGACGGTCTAGATTACGACCGGTGGGCCCGATGTCATTTCGGATCGGCTGAGACCGCGAATCCATGGAATGATCGAGGCCCAGCTCAAATCCTGCTGGAGCTCCACACCCGCCAGATTGTCCTTGCGCCACACAATTTGTCCCGCAGGAATGTTCAACCCTTCCACAAACAGCGAGATCGTCGCGCCGGCGACCGGCAACGAATCGCCCTCAAGCTGGAGGCCTCGCGCGGAGATATTGCGCAGCGTTGCCGCGGCAAATTCGTCGCCATCCTTGATCCACGCGTCGCAGCGCAGTTCGACTCGCGGCACCGCGCGCCGCTCGACCGGCTGGCTGACCAGCTTGCGGGTGATCAGTGCCACCAAATTCACCGGTTCCTTGAAGGCAATTCCAGTCTCGTCGCGATCTTGCCAGGCGATGGTGCCGGCGGGGCGCTGACCGGTTTCAAGCTCGAGCGCGACGCATTCGTCGGGCGAGTTGGTCAACTCGCCGCGAACGATCGCGCCGAGGGCCGAGATTCTCCGCAGCGTGCACGGCTTGGCGAACCCCGCCTGATAGACGATCGCCGGATCCGAAGGCAGCGCTTGTTCCCCGGCAACCGAACTTTCCGGCCACGGCAGCCTGTCGCCAACGACGAACGTGGTGAGCGAAGGTGTTTGCGGCATGGTTGCTCCCCCCACACCAATGCTCCCGCCGAAGCTAAAAAGTTCCTAACGCGGCGCCGGTTCAAGGTGCGGGGCAATTTCCGCGCTTTGCTCGACCGAGGCGTAGAATTTGGGTTTCGGAAAAGGCCCGCGCGCCTGCTCGAAAGCATATCCAAGCGACAGCAGGAGCGACTCGCTCCACTTGGGCCCGATAAAGCTGAGGCCGACCGGGAGACCTTTGACCAGACCCATCGGCACGGTGAGGTGCGGATAGCCGGCGACCGCGGCAAGGGATCCCGCGCCGCCCCCGGAAATCTGGTCGCCATTGACCGCGTCGATCTTCCACGCCGGGGGCATGGTTGGGCCGATCAAAGCCACGACGCGATTTTCGCGCAGTAATTTGTCGATCCCGTTTGGGCCGGCAGCCATGAAGCTCGCCGCCCGCGCCTTCTTATAGGCGAGATCGGTCAGACCCTTGGTCTTCTCGGCGCGTTCGAAGGTCTCCTGTCCGAACAGGCTCATCTCGCTTTTGAGATGCGCTTGGTCGAACGCGATGACGTCGGCCAGCGACCGCACGGGAATCGGCGCCGGGCTGCCCTTGAGGTAGGTCCCCAGGTCGGCTTTCAATTCGGTGAGAAGAACCGGCAGCTCGTTCTTGCCGATCGCGCTGTCGTCGAACTTCTTGATTTCGACCAGGGTCGCGCCGCGCTCGCGCAGAATCGCCAGCGCGGTCGCGAACGCGGTGTCGGTGCCGAAACCCGAGGCGAAGCGCATGACGCCGATCCGTTTGCCCTTCAGCGAGTTCGCATCGAGCAGCGCCGCATATTCAGTCTTGCGCCGATCGGCCTCGGCGGTCGCCGGATCGGCGGGATCGCTGCCGGCGATTGCGGTCAGCAGCGCGGCCGCCTCGCGCACGCTCGCGGTCATCGGACCGGCCGTATCCTGGCTGTGGCTGATCGGGACGATGTGTGTCCGGCTGACCAGCCCGACGGTCGGCTTCAGCCCGACGATGCCGTTGATTGCCGCCGGGCAGGTGACCGATCCGTCGGTCTCGGTGCCGATCGCCAACCGAACGAGGCCGGCCGCGACCGCGGCACCGCCGCCACTCGACGATCCGCATGGATTGCGATCGAGCGCCCACGGATTGCGGGTCTGCCCACCGACCGCGCTCCAGCCCGAGATCGAATTGTTGGAGCGGATGTTGGCCCATTCGCTGAGGTTGGTTTTGCCGAGGATGATCGCCCCGGCCGCGCGCAACCGCGCGACCAGCGGGGCGTCGCGGTTGGTGACATTATTGGCGAGCGCGAGGCTGCCGGCGGTGGTCGGCAACGGTCCGGCGGCTTCGATATTGTCCTTGATCAATACCGGCTGTCCGCCGACGAGACCGACGGTGCGGCGAGCCGCATCGAACGCCCGCGCTTGACCTATCGCTGTCGGATCGATCGCGATCACCGCATGAAGCTGCGGGTCGATCCGCGCGATGCGTTCCAGTGACGTCCGGACGTTGTCCTGGGCGGCGGTCTGTGCATGGACCGCAGTGGAAATCGCGATCAAGACGCCAAGAGCAATCGGTTTATGCATCGCACCCCTCCCCTTTTTGTCGCATAGCCCGTTCGTCGGCGGCTGTCGGCACTTTGTCGAAGTTCGGGACGTTGTCATCAACCATTCAGTTGCCGACGATAGGGCGCCCACATGATTTCACGATTTTCATCCAGCGCGCTGCTTGTCGGCACCGCCTCCCTGCTGCCCGTCGCGGCGCCGGCTTTCGCTCAAACTGTGGCCGCGCCGCCCGCCGCCACGGCGCAGCCCGAAAGCGTCGCGCCGGCGACCGGGGACGAAGGCGACGAGGAAGACATCGTCATTACCGGCCAGCGCCCCCGCGGATCGGTACTCGGCGACATCCCTCCGGAAAAAATTCTGAACTCGGCCGATATCCGGGCAACCGGCGCAACCGGCATCACCGATTTGCTCGACGCACTGGCGCCGGAAATCGGCAGTGCCCGGGGCAGCGGCGGCCAGCCGGTGCTGCTGCTCAACGGCCAGCGGATCTCGAGCTTCCGCGAGATGCGCGACATCCCGACCGAAGCGATCCAGCGGGTCGAAATTCTGCCCGAGGAGGTCGCGCTCAAATACGGCTACCGCGCCGACCAGCGCGTCGTGAACATCGTCCTCCGCCAGCGCTTCCGTTCGACCGTCGCGCAGCTTGGCGCGACGGTCCCGACCGCCGGTGACGAAGCGAGCGGCAGCGCCGACGTGACCAGGCTGATGATCCAGCGCAACGGCCGGACGCAATTCAATCTCCACGCCGAAGGTAACAGCATGCTGACCGAGGCGGAGCGCGACATCCAGCTTGAATCGATCCCACCCGGCGCGACGGAGGAACAAGCGCTAGCCGCGCGCTCGCTGATCGGAACCCGCCGCGACGTCCGCGGCTCGGCGATCATCAACCGCCAGATCCTCGGCAACGTCTCGGCGACCCTGAATACTGAACTCGAACATGTCGAAGGCCATTCGCTGATAGGTTTGGGTGATACGTCGCTGGTCGCGCTCGACCGCAACACGTCGAGCGACAGCGCCCACGCGGGGATCACCCTTAACTGGGACAAATCCCAGTGGCGCTTCAACGTCACCGGCAACGCTGACTGGGACCGCAGCGTCACCGGCACCGATCGCGACGATCCGGTTTTCCCGCGCGATCGGGCCCGCGAAACGACGACCTCGGGCGACATTACGGGAACCGCCAACGGGACCTTATTCAAAGTCCCGGCGGGAAATGCCGGCGCAACCTTCAAGGTCGGCGCGAGCTCGGTCGGCCTCGACAGCGAGAGCCGGCGGCTGGGGGTGGAGACTCCCGGTTCGCTCAGCCGCACGACCGGTACCGCGTCGGTCAATCTCGATCTGCCGATCTCGCGCCGCGGCCGGGAATTCAGCGCGCTCGGCAATTTGACGCTCAACGCCAATGCCGAACTCGACCAGCTATCCGATTTCGGCACACTGACGACAATCGGCGCGGGAGCCAATTGGTCGCCGGTCGACCGGCTCAACCTGATCACCAGCTGGACTCGCGAGGAGGGTCCGCCGACCATCCAGCAATTGGGCGACCCGATCCTGGTCACGCCGGACTCGCGGATTTTCGATTTCACGAGGGGCGAAACCGCGATCGTCACCGCGACCACCGGCGGCAATCGCGATCTCGAGTCGGACCGCCGCAACGTGTTCAAGCTCGGCGCCAACTGGCAACCGTCGGCGAAGCTCGATCTGCGTTTACGCGCCGATTACGTCCACCAGCGGGTTGAAAACCCGGTCTCCAGTCTTTCGGTGACCCCGGCAATCGAGGACGCCTTCCCCGGACGCTTCATCCGCGCGTCGTGCACCCCGCAGCCATGCACCGGCGAGCTGGTCAGCGTCGACCTAACGCCGGTCAATTTCGACCATAGCCAGCGCGACCAGCTGCGCGTCGGCTTCGATTTTTCCAAGCCATTGAAGTCGCGGCGTCCATCGCAGGCGTTGCTCGACCAGATGCGCAAGGAATTCGGGTTTGCGCCGCGCGCGGCCGGCCAGACCGGCTCGCCGGGCGGGCCGCCGCCCGAAGGCGGCCAGGGCGCTGCTCCCCCGCCATCGGACGGGGGCCGTGACGGCGGCCGCGGGTTCGGCGGGCGTGGCGGCGGCGGCGGCGGTTTCGGCGGTGGCGGCGGCAATCGCGGGCGGCTGACCTTCTCGCTGACCGACACCATCACCTTTACCGACAAGGTGACCATCGCCCCGGGTTTCGCGCTCGATTATCTGCATGGCGATGCGGCGGGTTCGAGCGGCGGCACGCCGCGCCACCTGGTCGAGGCACGCGCCGGCTATGCCAACAACGGCCTCGGCGCCCGTTTCAGCGCCAATTATCGCAGCGGCACCAGGGTCGACAGCCTGACCGGTGACGATCTCCGCTTTTCGCCGCTGGCGACTTTCGATCTCCGGCTGTTCGCCAACCCGGGCGACATTCCGGAACTGGTGCTCAAGCACAAATGGCTGCGCGGCGCCCAGGTGCAGTTCAACGTCAGCAACATCTTCGACGCCAAGCCCAAGGTGCGCAATGCGGCCGGTGACGTCCCGCTGACCTACCAGCCGGACCTGCTCGACCCGCTCGGGCGAACGATCGGGATCACCATTCGCAAGCTGTTCCTCCCGCCGCCGAGCTTCTTCCGCCGGGCGATCCAGGAACGGCAGCAGCAACAGCCATCGACGACATCGCCGACAGGCTGATTCCGCATTTCGCAGAAATGTGCTTAAGCGCGGCGCAATGACGCCTGTTCAGCCCGTTCGGGGCACGCAAAGCCTGCTCGGAGAAGACGCCGACCGCCTCGCCGCGGTGGTCGCCGCGTTCGATCGCGTGCGCCGCCTGTTCGGCTTCAAGCGGGTCGAAGTGCCGACGATCGAGCCGACCCAGGTGTTCGCGCGGACCATCGGCGAGACCACCGACGTGGTGTCGAAGGAAATGTATTCCTTCGACGATCGCGGCGGCGATTCGATTACGCTGCGGCCCGAATTCACCGCCGGCATCTGCCGCTCTTTTTTAAGCGAGGGCTGGCAGCAGCACGTGCCGCTCAAGCTTGCGACCCACGGTTCGGCCTTCCGTTACGAGCGGCCGCAAAAGGGCCGCTTCCGCGAATTTCATCAGCTTGACGCCGAGATCATCGGCGCCGCCGAGCCGCAGGCCGACGTCGAGATATTGAGCCTCGGCTACCAACTGCTGCGCGAACTCGGCATCGCCGACGGCGTGACGCTCGAATTGAACACGCTCGGCGATCCGCAAACGCGCGACGCGTGGCGTTCGGCGCTGGTCGATTACTTCCAGTCGCACCGGGGCGGACTGTCGGAGGACAGCGTCGCCCGGCTCGAGCGCAATCCGCTGCGTATCCTCGACAGCAAGGACGAACGCGACCGCGCAATCTGCGCCGACGCGCCGAGCGTCGACGACTATCTGACCAGCGAAGCAGCGGATTTCTTCGCGGCGGTGATCGCTGGCGTCGATACCGTGGGCGTTCCCTGGACGCGCAATGCCCGCCTGGTCCGCGGGCTCGATTATTATCGTCACACCGCGTTCGAATTCGTCACCGATCGGCTCGGCGCGCAGGGCACGGTGATCGCCGGCGGCCGCTACGACGGGCTGATCGAAACGCTCGGTGGCCCGCATACGCCGGCAATCGGTTGGGCAGCGGGGATCGAGCGGCTGGCGATGATGATCGACGCGCCACCCGCTGAAACCCTCGAAGTAATGATCGTTCTCGACGATGACCGCGCGCAAACCGCTGGCGCGAAAGTGCTGGCCCATTTGCGCGCCCGGGGATTGGCGAGCGACATCATCGCGACCGGGTCGCCGCGCAAGCGGTTCGATCGGGCGGTGAAGCGCGGGGCGAACGAGATTCTCATCCTGTCGGTTGGGGATCAGCGTGTGACGTCGCGGGTAAAAACGTCGGGCGAAGCGCGCGCGGAAGCCGCAATGGCTAACTTCGACTGGCCGCTCCCGGATCCTGCATGACCCAGATTTCGTCGGAACGGATCGCGTCGATCGAATCGCGCAAGCATGAGCTGTCCGAGGCGATGTCGCGCGGCGACTTGTCGCCCGAGGAATTCGTCAAACTGTCCAAGGACTATGCCGCGATCGAGCCAGTCGCCGCCGCCGCGCGTGAAGTGCGGCGACTGCGGGCGGAGCTCGAAGTGCTGAACGGCCTCGTCGCCGACCCCACTGCCGAGCCGGAATTAAGGGAAATGGCGGCGGTCGAGGCCGAGGACATCCGCCATCGCCTGCCCGAGGCCGAGCGCGCGCTCGCGGTCAAGCTGCTGCCGCGCGATTCGGCCGACGACCGCGCAGCGATGCTTGAAGTGCGCGCCGGCACCGGCGGCGATGAGGCGGCTTTGTTCGCCGGTGATTTGCTGCGCATGTACCAGCGCTTCGCCGAGCTTCAGGGCTGGCGCTTCGAACTGATCAGCGCGAGCGCATCGGAGCTGGGCGGCTATAAGGAAGCGATCGCCTCGATCAACGGCGCCGGGGTGTTTGCCCGGCTGAAATTCGAGAGTGGCGTCCACCGTGTCCAGCGGGTGCCGGCGACCGAAAGCGGTGGCCGCATCCACACCTCTGCGGCGACCGTCGCGGTGCTGCCCGAGGCCGAGGACGTTGACGTCCACATCGACGATAAGGATCTGCGCATCGACGTTTACCGCTCGTCGGGCCCGGGCGGTCAATCGGTCAACACCACCGACAGCGCAGTCCGCATCACCCACCTTCCGACCGGCCTCGTGGTCATCCAGCAGGATGAAAAATCGCAACACAAGAACAAGGCCAAGGCGCTTAAGGTGCTGCGCACGCGGCTGTTCGAGCTCGAGCGCGAGCGGCTCGCGTCCGCCCGCGCCGGCGCGCGCAAATCCATGGTGGGTTCAGGTGACCGATCCGAACGCATCCGCACCTACAATTATCCGCAGGGCCGCGTGACCGATCACCGCATCAATCTGACGCTCCACAAGCTCGAGGCGATCCTCGAAGGGCCGGGCTTAAGCGAATTGACCGACGCCTTGATCGCCGAGGATGAGGCCGAGCGGCTGGCGGGCCTTGACGACCAGTGAAAGCGATTTCCCGCGCGCTTGCCGATGCGGCGCGTCAGCTCGACCAGACCAGCGATACCGCGCGCCTCGATGCCGAGCTGCTGATGGCCGAAGCGCTGCACATCGACCGCGACAAATTGATCCTGTCGCCGCCCGATCGCGCCATCCCCGAACGCTTTTGGGAGATGGTCGAACGGCGTAAGTCCGGTGAGCCGGTCGCTTATATTACTGGCCGACGCGCCTTCTGGAACATCGAACTCCACGTCGGACCAGGCGTGCTCGTCCCGCGCCCCGACAGCGAAGTGCTGATCGCTTCGGCGATCGAACATTTCGGCGACAAGGCGCCGCCCAAACGAATTCTCGATCTCGGCACTGGTCCCGGGACCCTGCTGTTGGCCGCGCTCGACGTGTGGCCGGAGGCCACGGGCCTCGGCACCGATGTTTCTCGCGGCGCATTATCTTACGCCGCCGCCAATGCCCGCCGGCTGGAATTCGAAGGTCGGCTGAAACTCGTCCAGGCCGACTGGGCGGCGGGACTGGTCGAGAAATTCGACCTGATCCTGTGTAACCCGCCCTATGTTGCCGACGGGGCCGAGCTCGGTCCCGGCGTCCGCGAATATGAACCCGACGAAGCCTTGTTCGCGGGCGAGGAGGGCCTAGACGCCTATCGCGTGCTGGCCCCCCAGCTCCCCCGCCTGCTCAATTCCGGTGGAATTGCCGCGATCGAGATTGGCTTCGATCAGGCCGACGCGGTGACGCGCTTGCTGACCCGCGACGGATTGGAAGCCCGGGTCGCCAACGACCTCGCCGGCCGTCCCCGCGCCGTGCTGCTCACCTGGGCTTGAACGAAATCGCTTGGCATCGGTGTTCGGGGACACTACATCGGGGGCAGGGCCGGTCCCGCTCCACCACGCAAGCTGTAGAGCGCGACCCACCCACCCCCGACGCAATCGGCCGTCCACTTCGCGCTTCGCGCTTAGACCGGAACGAGAGGGTCAGGAGCCGGAGCGAATGCGCCGACCCTGTCCGCCTGAGGCCAAGGGGCAAGACTTCTGCTTTGGTAGGGAAGTACATTTGATCAACAATCGACAGCAGGGTGGCCGGCGGCGCGGCCGCGGTGGACAACGCCAGATCGGCGGCGGTGGCGGCGGTGGCGGACAGCCCGGCAACCGTCAGGACAACCGTCAGCGCGGCAATGCCGCGCAGTTGCTGGAAAAGTACAAGAGCCTGGCGCGCGACGCACAGCTCGCCGGCGACCGGGTCCAGACCGAATATTATCTGCAATATGCGGACCATTATTTCCGCGTGCTCGGTGAAAGCCGCTCGCGGTTCGAGGAACAGCGGCGCCAGCGCGGCGACTCCGACGAGGACGAGGGCGAAGACGATCTGGTCGAAGCCGACGGCGATGGCGCCGACGGCGATGAGCGACAGGAACGCCAGGACCGGCCGCAGCGTCAGGACCGCGGCGAGCGCTACAGTCCGCGTGAGCCCCGCGAGCCTCGGGAAGCGCGCGAGCCGCGTGAGGCCCGGGAGCCGCGCCGCTACGCGCGCGACGATCGCGGTGGGAACGACGACGGCGACGAGGACGGCTCGACGCAGCGTGCCAATGGCGCCGACGACGACAGCCTCCCGCTCGACGTCCTGCCGCCGGCGATCGGCGCCGACGGCCCGTCTAGCCTGGTGATCGACGAGCTCCCCGAACCCGCGCCCGCACCGCGTCGGACACGTGCCCCACGGCGGCCCAAGAATGACGACGGGGTCGCCCCCGCCGCCTGAGCTTATTGCGGGTCGACTGGCCGCGGCTGGTGGTTTGAATCGAGCGCGACGAAGGTGAACAGGCCTTCGGTCACCTTGACCTCGGTCGCCCCGAGGTCGCGGTTGGCGATGATTTCGATTCGCACGCCCATCGAGGTGCGCCCGACTCGCTCGACCTCGGCATAGACCGAGATCACGTCGCGTAAGTGGATGGGCGCGATGAATTCCATCGCTTCGATCGCCACCGTCGCGACTGACCCCTTGGCCCGGCGCGAGGCGACAATACCCGCGGCGATATCCATCTGGCTCAGCACCCACCCACCGAAGATGTGGCCATTGGCGTTGATGTCCGCCGGGCCGGGAATGACCCGGAGGATCGGCTCACGCCGCGTGTCGGTCATTCGTCTTCATCCTCTTTGTGAGTGCCGGCCGCCTGCTCGTCGTGCCCGCTGTCCGAACTGATGAACATCAGCGCCATCAATCCGGTCCCGAGCAACACGGTAAACCCGACCC